>Ga0180431_10001560_pt1 | contig 31807 bp, 29 predicted proteins | sample SS_ome_11_FD_132459 | JGI IMG/M metagenome (GOLD analysis project Ga0180431, IMG submission 132459) | Hypersaline lake sediment archaeal communities from the Salton Sea, California, USA - SS_1_MS_1 metaG | ecosystem: Environmental > Aquatic > Non-marine Saline and Alkaline > Hypersaline >... | reverse complement strand
GGCCTCCTCATCGTTCGGCATCTCGACGAAGCCGAAGCCTCGTGACTTGCCGGAGAACTTGTCCTGGATTACGCGCGCGTCGTCCACCGCGCCGTGCGCGGCGAAGGCCTCGCGCAGTTCTTCCTCAGAGAGGTCGTATGACAGATTGCCGCAATAGATGTTCATCTACGACTCCTACACGCAACTGGTCTTGATGCTCGCTCTGGTATGCCAAGACCGGCCGGCACCACGTAACTGGGGAAACCTCGTTGTGGGATTTGACCAGGTAATCACAGCAGGCAGACTCATCCATACCAAACGTTAACTTCCGCGCCGCCGAAGCGGCGCTGCATCAGCACCAATCCTAGCACGCCCGGACCGGATCGCGCAACGCAGCGGGCCCGCGTCATGCTACACTGCGGCCATGGCCAGTTTGGCTGGGTGCGTATTTGCTGCTGGCCTTGACGGGCCGTCGATCACTCCAGGGCTATCTGGTCGGCATTGAGTTGCGCAACGAGCAGGCCGCTACCACTATCATCCGGTTCGTCGTCGAGCCAAGCATCGACCTCGGTTACGATCTCCGCACCGAGGGTTGCAGTTGACCAGGTCAGCGCCTCCCATGCCCCGGATTCGCTCTGCCAGGTGCCCTGCCCAATCAGAGAAAACGGTCTCGGCGGCAGCTGCCGCCAGGTGTCTTGTGTAGTATGTGCGGCGATGGTGGCAACAACTCCGCCAGTAGTGGTCGCCGCCAAACCGCATTCGCCAAACCACCAGCTGCCGTCCACGCGGCGCGCGTACCATGTCAAGCCTCGTGACGGATCGATCACGCCGATCGCAGATCTTCGGTACGAGCGCCCGCTGATCACGAGTTTGCTGCCCACCTGCATTGACGAAGCGGTGTCGGAATACCCAATCATGATTGGCAACGATCGACCCCAGTCCGCTTCGCCGGCCGGTGTCACACCCAGCAGATCGGTTCCGCCATGACTCGACACGATCAAGTGCACCCCGCCCTGCTCCCGTTCATAGACACCAAGCGGACCGGCATAGTGTGCGTCAAGCATCCATGCCATCGACCATTCAAGACCATCCTGCTCATTCATCTTCAGCAACCCGGCATCGTAGTTGCTGTCCTGGTGGTACTCCTCGTAGGAGACATAGATCCCACCCTCCGCGGTGATCTCGATGTTCCTGCCGCGCTCATCACGGCTGACTTGGCCCCAATGATACGCCCACAAGGGGTCGCCCAAGGTGTCCGTCCTGGCGATGAGCACGTCGTCGCCCGCGCCTAATTCAATCTGGCCTGCAAGGTAGATACTGTCGTCGTCGGCAATGCGGATGTCGCCAATGCTTAGGACCGCAGAAAACAGGCTTCCGAACCGCGTCTCTTTCGCCCACTGCAGCTCACCATTCGCACTGAAGCTCAACAGGAGCAGATTATCTGAGACCGGATCGCTGCTATCCAGCGCACAGGCCACAACTAGGTTGCCAGTGCCCGTGATGCCGATGTCGCCCGGGGCATCGTATTCCGCGTAGTACGAACCGGTATCGATCCTGCGCGCCCAAGCCAGCTCCTGGGATGAGTCAAGCTTGATGACGCTAGCGCTGTAGTAGTCGGTGGCAAAGACATAAACATTGTCACTGCCATCGACCACCAACCTGGATGCTCCGTAGGGAGCCGGATTGATGATGCTCTCCCAGACTTCAACAGGCGCAAGGACCTGCAGGTTGAACCGGCCCTCGTCCAGACCGTATGCGTTCCAGACCGTGACCGCCACGCGGTATTCGCCGGGACGCGCCAACTCGACAGCAGCGTCTTCTCCCTGGACTATCCCAGGTAGCGCCGCGCCGGCGAAGTCCCACAGGAAGGTGATAGGCTGCTGGCCCGCTGCAACAACGTTGAAGGAGACCTGATCGCCCACTGTGCCGTAGCCTGCGCCGACCGCCGGCAGCGAGCTGTCCAGACCGATCATCGTGGTTTCCTCGATCTTCACCGCCGGCGACTCCGTCAGGTGTATCTCTTCCAGCACCCAGATGTCGTTACCCAGCAGCAGAACGCAGATCAGCACCTTGAGATCCTCGCTCAGGTAGGGGGAATTCCTATCCTCGCCATAGCTGGCCGGGAACTTGATGCGGGGGATGTTGTTTGCCGGCAGCTGGGACCACTCCCACCGATTATCGGCGAAGTTGGCGATGCCAATCCAGGCGTCAGCGTAGTCGCCGGTTTGCTGCCAGACGAGCTCGGGGTAGTGTTCCCTCAGGTCCGATCTGGAGTCAACGTATCCTGAGAAGTCCTGCAGATAGCAGGCGTAAGCCATCCCGCTGCCGGCCGGGCAGGACACGCCGTCGCGAGGCACAAACACCGCGAAGTCCGACCCTGGATACGCCCTGTTGAACGGTAGGTCCAAGGCGATTGAGCTGCCAGGGACCAAACCGAAATCCGTGACGGCGGCGGAGACCGAGATGCTGCCAGGAGCAGGCAGACTGATATCGTTCGCGTCGCCTACCGGCTCCACCACTGCCGGTTCGTCCTCAGGATACGAAAGCCGCTCTTGCAGTGAATTCTGGCCACGGCTGCATCCGATGGTGGCCAGCATCAACAGCACAACCAGCACCGTCCGAATCCCTGCCGTGGCGCAGGGATAGACCGCCTCAGCTACACTCTGACCGCTGCCGGCGTGGGGCGCAGCCACACAAGCGCCATGCAAATCGCTGCGACTACTCACCATGATCGTACTCCAACAGCAACGCGGCGTAGCGCGCACTGCCCGGCGGTTTGGCCTCCAGGCGTAACTCGAAACCCACGTAGTAGAAATCGTCCAGCGGCACTGTGGTTGTCTCGCCGAGGATCGAGTACTCGGCCTTGCTTTCCTCCGTGGCCTCGATGTCCAGGTCGCGCCAATTCATGTAGGGGCCATCGTTGGTCTCTCCCCCTATCACCAGGCCACCGTCAGCTCCAAGCAGTATGTCCCTGCCGCTCATTCTGCTGCCACTGCTGGATCGTTCTGACAGCAGTTCGCCCTCTTGTGAGAAGGTCAGCAGAAGCACATCCCTGTGCGGAGTCCAGGGATCAAGATCCGTGCGATTGGTGTAGCCCGTCACGATCGCTGTCCCATCCGCTGAAGCGGCGATGCCGTATGCGATGTCAACATCGCTGTCTCCCCAGTGACGGGCCCACTGGAAGTCACCGTCAGTCCCGCAGCAGAGCACGAGCACATCCGAGTTGTGAATCTCGCCGTGGCTCTCGGCGAAGTTGCTGGCACCGGCGGCGTAGAGGAGGTCTTCCTGACAAGCCAACGCGAAGAGTGAGCCGTTCTCCCAGCACTTCACCCACAGAACGGTACCGTCCTCACTCGCTTTGATCAGCAGAGCGTTCCTGCCGCCCTCAGGTGCTACGCACTCACCGCCCAGGTAGAGGTTACCGCTGGCATCGCAGCACAGAGCCCTGATCGTCAGATCGTCCGCGTTGTTGCCCCACTTCCTGCACCAGTTCAGCTGGCCGGACGTATCGTACTGCGCGAGCAACGCGTAGCCCGGATCATAGCCCTCCGCTACCGCCCCGGCTGCATATAGCCCGCCGCCGTCGGTGACACACAGCTCGCCAGCGGTGAAGTGCTCGCAATCCCAGGCCAGTGTGGACCATCGACGGTCGCCCTGAGCGTCGTATGACAACAGATAGGGCCTGCCGCGGTAAGAGCCAAGCGCGTATACGTTGCCAGCGTCATCGAGCGCCACCGATACCAGTGGTGTGCTGGATGACACGTAGCTGTAATACCAGCCACGGGCCCATTCGAAATCACCGTTGGCATCGTATCTGGCGATCAGACCCCGCCGAACCAAGTCCATATAGCCTGTCTGGTACTCAATGGAACCTGCAAAGCAGATGCCGCCGTCTGAGCCCTGGGCAATCGACTCCGCGATCGGCGATGAGTAGTACGTGTTGTCCTTTTGATAGGGACAGAAGGCAGTGATCCAGCCTGGGAAAGCCTCGTATACGGTCAGCTCGAAGCTCTCGGAGTCCCCGCCTCCGTAGTCACTGTCCACGGTGAGGCGGCAGCTGTAGACACCTGGCTCACCCAATGTCACAGCTGGTTCCGGGTCGTTGCTGGTATTGGGCTCCGCGCCGCCGGCGAAGTCCCAGTGCCAGTCGGAGGGCCCCGGCCCGGTGGTAGTCGCGGAGAGCAGCAGCGTATCGCCAGTGTAGCCACGGATATCGAATGGAGAAAGTGAATCGATCAAGCAGGCGTTGTGGCCGTCAAACCAGCAGAGCTCCAGCTCCCAGGGATCGCCGTAGAACAGCAGGATGAACCAGACCTGGCCCCCGTGTGAGTACGGACTCGGATCGTCCTCGTCGTCGACAAACAAGTGACTGAATCGGTCTTGTGCAGGGAACGGCAGCCACTCCCAGGCGCCGCGCTGTCGATTCGCCATGCCCAGCCAGGCCTCACCATAATCACCGGTCTGGGCCCAGCGGAAGTTGATGTTCTGCTGCGTCTCCCCCGCGCCAGTGTTGAGATAGAGGATCGCGTAGGCCGGCGTGTTGCTCTCCGCCTCCGGCTCAAACCGCAGCCCGTCACCGGTGACGCTGACATTCCGGTGCGGAAGAAGATGGGAGTACTCAGCGCCGAAACGGTGGTAAACCTCGCCTTCCGACGGCTGCTTTAGCGCAGCGACCGGGGGGAGCGCTGGTCGACAGCCAGCAGGTGCGTTTAGGGGCGGCGATTCACACGCTTGCACATCTGGTGCGGCGTGCTGCTCGTCGTTCAGCAGATCCTGGCCGGAACAGCCAGCCAGCAACGCGGTGAACACAACCGCCGCAACGGTAAACACTACATAGCCGGTACGCATATCCCAGATTCCCCCAGGGACTTGCTCTACTATCAGTGTACCAGAATTTGGAACCACTGTAGCATTGTACCCTGGTTTGGTTTTGACCCGCGCCATGCTACACTGCGGCCATGGCCAGCATCGTCAAGGGTGTGATCCTCGCGGGCGGGACGGGCAGCCGGCTGCTGCCCCTCACCAAGGTCACCAACAAGCACCTGCTGCCGGTCGGGCGCAAGCCGATGATCTTCTACCCGATCGAGAAGCTGACCGCCGCCGGCATCGAGGAGATCCTGATCGTGACCGGCACCGAGCACATGGGCGCCGTCGTCCAGCTGCTGGGCAGCGGCAAGGACTACGGCTGCCGGTTCACCTACAAGGTCCAGGACGAGGCGGGCGGCATCGCCCAGGCGCTGGGGCTGGCGCGCAACTTCGTCGGCACCGACAAGTTGTGCGTGATCCTCGGCGACAACGTCTTTGAAGACGACATCGCTGTGGCGGTGCGCCGCTTCGCCGACGCGCCGGACGGCCACGCCCACGTTTTCCTCAAGGCGGTACCCGACCCGCACCGCTTCGGCGTGGCGGAGGTCAGGGATGGCCGCATCGTCGGCATCGAGGAGAAGCCGGCCGATCCCAGGAGCGACCTGGCCGTCACCGGCATCTATATGTATGGACCCGACGTGTTCGAGATCATCGCGACGCTGAAGCCTTCGGGCCGAGGCGAACTGGAAATCACCGACGTCAACCACCACTACGCAACCGCGGGGACGCTCAGCTATGACGTATTCGACGGCTGGTGGACGGACGCCGGCACCTTCGAGTCGCTGGGCCGCGCCAGCCAGCTGGCCGGGCACCAGGATTAGGCCACGTTGCCCGCTGCGCGGCGCGCCCCACTCCGGTACAATCTAGCGGAGACCGGGCCATGGCCCGGATCGGGGAGGACACTTGCCGCTGGGGTACGAGGAGCCGCCGGAGCAGCGCCGGGCCAAGCACGCCGATACGGCGGAGCAGGGCTGGCAGGCGCCGCCGGGCTCGCTTAGCGCCAATGAGGCGCATCAACGGGAAGCCAATCTGGAAGAGAGTGGGATCCTCCGGCTGATCGAGGACACGACCCGCGAGTCGAGGGAGGCGCGCTTCATCGACCCGGAGGAGAAATACTGGCACTATCGGGCCAAACCGCTGGGAGTCACAATCGTGTTCGGAGCACTGGCGGCCCTGCTGATCATCGGCCAGTTCTGGGTGCCGCAAGTCGGCGCTGCGCTGGGCGGGGCGGCCACTGGTTTCGGCTGGTTGCGGTTCATCATGTTCGTGCTCGGCGCCTACTGCGCGTTCGTGGCCTGGCCGGACTACCGCGGTGTCTTCGATAGGCCCGGCGAGCCACGTCTGCCGTCCCCGCGGCTGAAGACGAGGCGGTGACGGCCGTATCGACTGAGAGACGAGGAACGGACAGAATCGTATGACTGAGAAACGAACGACGTTCAAGCGATCAACGGCTAAGGAGGTGTGCGCGCTCATCGGCCTGGTCGCCCTGCTGTCCCCTTTCTTGATCCTGGACCTGATCGGCGATGTCTCGCCGCTGGCGCAGCTGCTCGTCTACGCTCTGTACTTCGTGCTCACCTTCGGCGGACTGGCGCTGCTGATGTACGGGATTCACTACCCTTCCACCGGTTCACAGCGCGAAGCGAAGGGCAAGCCCGCGCGTCCGGCCAACACCGGCAAGCCCTGGAAGCTGCCTCCCGAAGCAGCGGATGAGCCGGTATACGACCTATCACGGAATGCTAGCGGCAGCTCGGTCGGCATCAGCGACCAATGGCAGTTCACCGCCACCTCGGACAAGTTCCGCTACATGCCGGACCGCATCTACGAGAAGAGCCGGCTTCGCTGGACACCGGGACGGATCGTCCTGGTCTGCATTGGGCTGGTGCTGCTTGTTGCACTGGTTCCCATCGAGGTGGCGACCTCGAACGCGGTCCGGGATTCGGCGCTGGAGACGGGCTACCGGCTGATCCAGTTCCTCCTGTTTTTCGGCGCCTTGCTGCTGCTGCTGGGTGCCGTGCCACAGCCCGTCTCCGAGCAGCCGACGCCGGAGCAACGCAAGCAGCTGAAGAAGGACCGCGACTACTTCAGGCGCAAGCGGAGGTTCTAGCCGCAGTCACGGATTGCAGACCGACCGCAATGACGGATGACCAGCACAGGCGGAAGTGGCAGCTGACTCCCGAGGAGGCGGATCGGCTGTCCGGATTCACGCAGGACGACTGGGATCGCGTGCTCGATCTTGAGGACACCAAACATCTCAGGCCGCGCAGCACCCCGCAGTATTCCCCCCGCCGGCGCGCTCACCTGCCCAGTGGTTATCGCCTGGTCCTGAAGCCGATGGTGTACACCCTCGGTGCGGGCATTCCCGCCGTGCTGCTGGTCATCAGCCAGTTCTGGCTGCCGACGCTGGACCAGATGATGGGCTGCCCGCTGGGCGGCTACGTCGGGCTCGGTCGTCTGGCGATGATCCTGCTGGGCGCCGGACTGTGGCTGGTTGCCGCGCCGCTGCATGTGAAATCAGAAAGACAGACAGAGGAAGAAGCACAGCTCAAGAGCGACCGAGACTACTTCCGCGGCAAGCGTCGCCGCTAGCTGTCGACCACCTCGGCCTCTCGAGACTCAATGCTCCTGAGCGCCGCCAGACAGACCCTCAGCGCATGGATACTGTCCTCGGCCGGGCACGCGGGCGCCGTGCCCTGCTCCACGCTGGCGATCACGCTCTCCAGCTCGGCCCTGAGCGGCTCGCCCGCCGTCACCGGATACGGCTGGGGCAGCAGGCGGCCGGACTCCTCGTGCTCCTCGTAGATCATCAGCCGCTGGTTGAGCAGATCGCACATCGCGTAGCGCCGCGTGCCGGACACCAGGATGTTGCGCATCCGGTAGGGCGCGTTCCAGCTGAGTTCGATCATGCCGGTCCGGCCGTCGGCCAGCGCCAGCTGCAGCACCGCCTGGTCCTCGTGCTGGTGCTGGCGGTTCAGCGCCGTGGCGAACACCCGCTCGGTGCGCGCGCCCGTCAGCAGCTGAATCAGGTCCACATCGTGAATCCCCAGATCCAGCACGATGCCGGTGTCCATGATCCGCCCGTGGTAGGGACCGACGCGCAGGTTGCTGACCGCCAGGACCTCGCCCAGTTCGCCGGCCTCGATCAGGCGCCGGAGCATCACCGCCGCCGGATTGAACCGCTCGATGTGGCCGACGGCCAGCACCAGCCCGCGGCCCCGGGCATGCTCGACCAGCTCCTCGGCCTGCTCGAGATCGTCACACACTGGCTTCTCCAACAGCAGATGGCAGCCGGCCCTCAGCACCTCAATGGCCAGTTCATGGTGCAGCGATGTTGGCGCGGTGATCGACACCAGCTGCGGACCACGGGCCAGCAGCGCGCGATGATCGGCGAAGTACTCGGTCTGATGCTTGTCGGCCAGTTCGGCCTTGGACTCGTCGGGGTCCGCCAGGCCGAGCAGTTCGCACTGCGGCAGCTCGCTGTAGAGCCGCACGTGGTGCCGCCCCATGCTGCCCGCGCCGATTACACCCACCTTGAGCATGGCGGGATTATAGCCGCACCTGCGTTTGCCTGCCAGCCGCGATCCGGCGATAATGGACCTGAACCGTAGGTACTTCAAACAGCGCCGGCCAGTCGGCGTCTAAAGAGCATATGCGGCGACCATTACCAGCGAGCGTGCTTGCCCTGATGGCCCTGATGGTGCTCTGGGTCCTGCCGGTCGTCGCGGCCAGCGATCCAGCCGCCGAGCCGGAGCAGCCCGCCGCGCAGGCCGATGACGAGCAGGAGCAGCAGCCCCCCAGCTTCCTCCCCGGCGCGGAAGTGACGCTGGCGATCACGCTCAGGGCGCCGAAGTACTGGCAGCTCAACTACCTGACGCCGCTGCGGCTGCAGTTTGATGAGAAGTTCCTGAAGGACGCCCCGCTGGCGGTCAAGCAGCCGGTCTGGGATTTCGAACTGGAATCCTATCTGGAGCAGTACACCGCTGAGATTCCCATCCGTCTCGGGCGCAGCGTGCCCGACGGCACGCTCACGATCCCGCTGGAGGTTCTCGCCTCGATCTGCGAGTCCAGCGGTGAGTCCTGCACCTTCTGCAACGAGCACATCGTAGTGGATATCATGGTGCTGCGCGAGGCGCCCCCCGACACCGAGAATCAGGCGCTCGGCGAAGGCGCCGCCGAGTCCGCGCACCGACTGTCCGCGCCCTAGCCGGCCTGCCTCCCCGCGCGCCCGCACCGGTGCTAGAATCGTAAACCTTGAGGAAGGAAGGCGTTGGCTTAGGCCATGCGCTGTGGCGCGGGCCCGGGGCACAAATGATAGTGGCCCTCGCGGCGGCGGTCATGGGCGTGCTCGGGGCTGTGGCGGCTGAGGCCGCGGACGCGCAGCCGGGCGAAGCCGAGGCAATCCACCGCCTGACCCACTACGATCTCGGTGCCACCGGCGGTCAGGATGCGCTGGGCCGCCCCGACCCGCGGGTCTACTACAGCGAACCCGACTGGCAGGACGGCCCCCTGCCCGACCGGCTGGAAGCCAGCGGGGCGACGCTGATTCCGGCGGACGGGGGCTATACGGCCATCGCCCACGACGGGACGCTCTACATCTCATCGATCGTCGAGGGCGGCACACTTGTGATCACCGCCGACGAGCTCATGTTCACGCCTTCGACCGGTGTAGCCTCCGTCGCGGGCAACGCGCGGCTGGAACTGGAAGGCACCTCGCTTGCGCTGGAGTGCGACGAGTTCTTCTACGATCCCCTGATGGAGATCGTCGAGGTGACGGGGGCGCGGCTTAGCATCCCGCTCAGCGTCCTGGTGGATGAGAAGCATTTGAGCGACGACGGCCCGCGCGCCACCTTCGGCAACGACTTCTACACGCCGCTGCCCGAGAACGTCCGCGTAACCTGCGGGCAGGCCCGACTCAGCCTGGATCCACGCAGCGACGAGTTCGTGCTCAGCGACGTGACGCTCTGCCATCACCCCGCCCCGGACCCGGACCTGTTCATCCACGCCGATGAGCTGCGCCTGGGCGGCGACGACCGCGTGACGCTGCGCGGCGCATCCCTGCAGCTCTCCGGCATGGAACTGCTGGCCTGGCCGAAGATCACCCGCGACCTGAAGCAACGAAAGCGGCGCTACGGGCTGGAGTTCCCGATTGTCCGCTTCGAGAAGGACGTGGGCGTCGCCTGGAAGCAGGGGCTGAACATGGACTTCGAGGTCATGAAGCTCGACGCCCTGCTCGATTACTCGCCCGAGTACGGGCTGCTGACCAACTACTACGCCTACACCGAGCCCGGCCCCGGCATCCAGGTCGGCGTCGAGTCCGGCACGCACTCGGTGTTCGACATCAACCGCGTCAGCGTCGAGCGCCGCTCGGACTACAACCTGATCTACAGCCAGTACATCAAGGCCAATAACGACTGGCTGCGCGACGCGCTGATCCGGGTCGAGTACGGCGAGATCGTCGCCTTCACGCCCGCGCAGCTGGACGATGGCATCCCCGCCGAGCGGCAGGAAGACACGCGCCTGTTCGCCGACGGCTGGGTGGAGCTGCCACTGGTACCCCTCGGCGGCGGGGTCTACCTGACCGCCTCGCTGATCGGCCGCTATGTCGACTACGAGGACGCCAGCGAGCATTACAGCGCCGTCGGCGCCCAGGGCGGACTGATCTGGCGTCACGGGCATTTCGACCATTTCGTGGTCTACCGCGGCCACCGGATCGGCGGCCGCCCGGTGTTTTCCTTCGACGAGGTCCGCCAGCGCGAGGTCGACTTCATGACCAGCGTACGGATTCACCCTGACTGGCGGCACGTGGTGCGCGGCATCTACGACGTTGAGGAGGGGGAGTTCAACCAGCTGAAGGTCAGCGCGCTGAAACGACAGCGCACCTACGAGATGGGGCTCTTCTGGGACTTCGCCCGCGAGAGCGCGGGCCTGGAGATGGGGCTGCTCGTCGATTAGGCGCCCGGGCCAAACCCCGGTTTAACCGTATCTAATCGAGAATTGTGGCTTGACAGTTAATAGAACGTGCTATAATTCCTGCCATATTCAGCGCGAAGAGGAGGTGACAAGAAAAATGCGCAAAACCATGATGGCCCTGATGGTTGCCGTACTGCTGCTGGGCTTGGCCGCGCCGGCCTTTGCCAATGGTTCTGCCGTGGACCAGTTCAGCGCTGTGAAGTACATCCGCAACCTAAGCGACCTGGCTTGCCAATACCGGGACCATGGCCTGTCTCTGCAACTCGATGGCTACAACTACGAGTGGTTGATCTTCCAGGACAGCTGCATTCGTGACAACATCGAGGCGGAGCTGGTGGTTCTGGGCCGCAGCCGTGAGCACATCATCGATCCGTTGGCCTGGCGTCTGCACGTTGATATGATCGAGGTGACGATCACTCAGATCAACTCGATCACCGACGAGCTGGCCACCTACAACTTCTATCCGAACATGGATAAGATCGTGGCTAAGATCGCCTCGAAGGCTAACAGCGGCACCAAGGTGCTGGGCAAGATCGAGGATGAGATCGGCCGTGGGGAGGAGCGTAACTACGCTGACCTCGCATCCTACGGTGAGACGCTGTGGATGATTGGCAACGACCTGATTTGCTTGGTCAAGGACCTGGACTTCGAGAACTGGACTGCTCTCTACAGCGGCTACCTGTGCGCTGGCGAGTGCTGCCAGAATGACTTCCCTGTCTGCATGGCGTGCTGGGACTGCGATTACACCGGCTGTGGCGATGGTTGCCCGACAATCAGCAGCGCAGTGGTGAAAGGCAAGGACTGCACCCGCAAGGAATGTGCGAAGCCCAAGTGCAAGCCCAAGTGCGGAGGGTGCTAGCTTAGGAGACCGATCATTGATCGGGAGCCCTGGCACCCAGGCCGGGATCCCTACCGTCACGGGGGGATGAAGACGGCTATCCAACTGGCAAGAAAGAGAGTGAGCCGGAAGTAGCGAATGCTGCCTCCGGCTTTCTCTTTCTCCGGAGTCGCGGCACTCGCTGGCGGCCCGGCGGACCAGTCCGCCAGGCCCGACCCTAGCCTCCCCGGCCTGACAGGGTGCGCTGGCGCCGTGTCCAGGCTTTGATGGCGCCGGCCAGCGGGATCGCCCGCAGCGCGCGGCCCGCCAGATTGAGGTCGCGCAGGTAGCGATGCTTGTTCTTATCGACGGAGTCCGCAAGCAGGTGCCGGTAGTAGGCGATCTGCTCGACGAGATTCTCCTTGATCTGCTGCAGGCTTGCCGGCTTGCCCGCCCATATTCCACGGGTCAGCTTGAGTACGTTGCGACGCAGCACCGCGATGTTGAGCAACAGCTCACGCGTGAACATGTGGTTGCGACGCCTGCGACCCAGTATCGAGCGGCGCCCGTAGATGTGGCCCACCATCTCGTCCAGCGACGCCACGCGCGTGAAGCTCGTGATGGCCGGGCCGCAGCACATCGCTGGTGCGGCTTCGGGCTCAATCCCGCACTTGACCGTCGCGCAGCCGGCCAGATCGTGGCAGATGCAGGACTTGGCCAGCACAGCCTCGCGGCGGTGGGCCAGCTGCCGCCTGGTCAGCCCTTGCCCCTCCAGCTGCTCTAGCTTCAGCCGCTGGTACGCCCGCGACGCCGTGCAGATCGGCGTCTCGGTCAGCTCGGTGTTGATCCGGCCGTAGCCCTTGGGGCAGGCGCTGCCGGGACGGCCCGCGGCGATCCGCCGCCGCCGCGCTGTCTCACTCGCCGAACTGCGCAGGTTCCAGAACGGCACGCCCAGCGGCGAGCTGTCACTGAGGAACACGTCGCGATCCGTCGCCGCGCACAGCCGCCGGACGTGCTCCTCGTCAACATTGGTGACTTCCGGAACCAGCAGGAACGGTGTCCCCCAGCCGGTGCCGTCCAGTTCGTAATCCCGCATCAGTTCCCGCTGCTCGCCGGCGGTACCAATGCCGCCCTGAGCAGTCACGCGCATCTCGTAGGGCACGTCGGGGACAGGCCGTCCCAGCTCCGTGAGCGCGCTACACATCGCCTTGTGCAGCGTGCTTCGCAATTCCTCACGCCTGAGGCGGAACTCCGACAGCACGAAGCCCAGCAGGTGACCCTTGCCGGAGAAAGCGTGCCCGCCGCAGTTGATGCCGGACTCGACGCGGAACTCCGAGACCCACAGCCCCTGTCTGGCCAGGAACCTGCCCTGGATCAGCGCCGAGCGGAAATCGCTGACCTTGAGAATGATGCGCTTGCGCAGCCGACCGGCATAATCCGGCAGGAAGTCGGGAAACTGCGCGCAGTAGGCGTACAGGCGCTGGTGCATGCCGGCGGAGAACACCACCGCGGATTCCAGTTCGCTCTGGGCGAAGCCCCGCAACGCTGACATCGCGACCGTCTGCTCGGCGGGCAGCCGCGACCCGGCGTAGTAAGTATCGCCGTCGGCCGCCGTCATGATGTTGACATCGATGCTGCCGGCCACGATCTCTCCGCGCAGCTCTTCCTGCAACCGCCGCCGCCGCTCGGGATCGGCGGTGACCTGCATGTGGTTGTACCGCTGCTTGAGCGGTCCCTCGGGCAGCAGCTCGAAATAGCGCACGATCTCGCTCCCCGGCTGAAAGCGCTGGGCGCGCAGCTGTTCAACTTGCCGGTCGACGAGCCTGCCCAGCAGGTTCAGGTAAGCGGTGATGCGGCGTGCCCGACGGTCGTCCTCAGTGGCTGCGATCGGCGTGAACGGTTCGCCGGCCTGCTCGCTGTGGTACTCCCGCATCTGCTCGATCAGCACGTCGTCGAGCAATGAGAGCGCGGAGTCAATGCCGTACTTCGCCACCCTGAGCGCCGTGTCGATCGTGAAGCCCGTGCCCATGACCGGAATGTGGAAGTGGTGGGGGCTGCGTGTGCTTGTTGCAGTGCCAGCTGCTGCTGAGGATGCCATGCTCGCCTCGCGTGCTTGTGGATTACCGGTGCCCAGGACGCCTAACGCCCGGCGCTACTGTCGGGGCATGAGCCCCTATTCGCCAACCCACAAGCCGGGGCATCTCGGCTCGTAGCAGACCTTCGCTGACCGCCTCCTCGGCGGCAACGCGGCCCATCAGTAGTACAAGTGTATTGTACCAGCCCACAGCCAGCATTGCGTCAATCCGGCTTACAAGGTAAACTACTAATGTCTCCAGCTCAGGGAGGAGTAGGAGAGTATGGCTAGCCACGATAGCTTTCGAACAGACGTCAGGCCGGTCTCCGGCAGAATTCCGTCTTGCTGAGGATCCAGGTCTGCGCGCCAATCGAATGCGATGGCCATACCATCCCCGGCGCGAGGCGCACGGCCGGTGAACATGGATGTGAGCCCCTTTGGTCTGGGGCCGATCCGTCCGAGGCCGAAGGGGATGCATAGCCCGGGCCCCGGGCCCTGCCCGGGGCCTGTTTGCTTTCTGTGGCACCGCGCGCCACACAGCCACTACAATGCTGGCCGTGCGCACGCTGCCGACCAGACTGGGACGCGCGCTGGCGATGTGCTGGCACTACGCGCTGCAGCGGCAGAAGGTGGAGATGGCCTACCGCAGCGACTTCCTGGTCAACGTCGGCGTCAGCTTCCTCTACAGCGTGATCCAGATCTTCTTCATCTGGGCGCTGTTCTACCGCGTGCCGACCATCGCCGGCTGGAGCTTCGAGCAGGTGGTGCTGATCTACGGCTTCGGCCAGCTCAGCTTCGGCTACTTCTCGGTCAGCTTCTTCAGCCTGGTGATCGGCTTCGGCGACTACTACGTGATCGAGGGCAACCTTGACCGCCCGTTACTCAGGCCGCTTTCGCCCCTGTTTCAACTCGTGATGGAGAACATCGCGCTACGCGACGTGACAATCGTGCTCAAGGGCACGGTGATCGTCTGGTGGGCGCTCGTGAGCATGGATCCGCCGGTACCGATGACGGTGGGCGTCTTCCTGATGGCGCAGCTGCTGGGCATCGTCGGCGCGGTGGTCTACGCCGGCGTGTTTCTGGCGGTGACCTCCATCAGCTTCTGGGTCAAGGACCGCGTCGGCTTCACCTCGCCGCTGTTCTCGATCAGCGAGGCGGCGCGCTATCCGCTGACGATCTACCACCCGGCGGTGCAGGTCTTCTTCAGCCTGCTGATCCCCTTCGGCTTCTGCGCGTTCTATCCGGCGGTCTACTTCGTCGATCCCCTGAGCTGGCGGCTGTGGCTGCTGGCGGGCCCGCTGATCGCCGCGGCGATGTTCGCCCTGGGCGTCTTCGTCTTCTATCGGGGCCTGCGCCGCTACGAGAGCACGGGTAGTTAGCCCGCCGCCTAGGCCGCGTTCGTACATCAGGCTTGACAGCAAGGGGGGGGGTGATATATTCGCCCAGTACTGTAGGTACAACAGCCTCACCAATGGGACATTGCTTTGAAGTACTTGCTGATGCCGTTTGCTGCGATAGCACTTGTGTTCGTGATTCATGGTCAAGCCAACGCTCAGGCTTGCTGCGCAGACACCGTCTGCGCGCAGCGCATAGTAGGCGACTGTGACAACTACCAGTGCATGTTCAACTTCACGGGGAATTACGGTTACAACTGGGCCGATACCTATGCGGTCTTCTGTAGTGGCGGAGGCTATGCTACCTGGCAAGTGAAAATCTACTGGTGTTTGATGGGGCCGGTGCCGAACTGCGAGTACGATCCGGACAAATCCAACCTCTGCGTGCAAGTGAGCTGTACGGATTGCGACTGGCGCGTGGACCTGTCTCAGTGCACTGGCACGCCGCTGGGCAGTCCGTCGTATTTGGCTGTCACAGAGCACTACGAGTGCTGCACAGGCTACTACGAACAGGGCGTGATTTGCTGGATCTGAGCGTTGTGTGCTGAGTTGAATCATCTGCGAGGAGGGATATGATCATGAAGTTAAGCGACGTGAGCGTTGCGACAATCATGGGGCTGGCAATCGTGGTCTTAACAGTCATCGCCACTGCCCAACCCGCATGCGCGGCGACGGACGAAATCGCTGGCGACATGTACGAGGTCCAGGACGGTGTTTTTCTTTTCACGACGCCAACCTGGATGGCGGTTGCACCAGCGGCATACTACAAGGTGTATGGGGAGTGGCCGGAGGCCTGGTCCGCGATTGTGAATGCCGGGCTATTCCAGGTCCCCTTGAAAGGCGCCATGGGGGAGACGATTGACCCCGACGACGAGTCATTCGACTTCAACGGCGACATGGCCTATCACTATCGCGGACCTCAGACCAAGCCGCTGATCCAGAATGCAGGTACACGCGGCGGATTGACCGTCCATGCCGAGGAAGTGACCGATGCTCCCTACAGCTACGCGGACTACCTAACCGACTTCGGATACGACGAAGATGTGTATGGGCCTCTGATCGAGCAGCCTGATCGCCTGAAGATGTGCGCGCTGCAGAGAATGCTCCTCGGTGCAGTCGGGTGGTTCAGCAGGACCCATGGGCGTGTCCCGCTTACATGGAATGAGTTAATCACCAGTGGTCTGACACCGATCGACGAGCACTCCGTGAATCCCATTACCGGCGGGCCGTTCTACGGCGACGGGCGGGCGAACAACTTCCTTTACGAGTCTGACGGTGAGCACTGGTACAACATCCAGGTGACCGACGAAAACGGTGACACGCCCTGGCGTGTAGACTACTAACGCAGCGCACGTCAGGAGTGTGTAGGACCCGTAAGACAGGTCAGTCTCAGTCGGCCTGCGCCGCTACGAGAGCACGGGTAGTTAGGCCGCCGGGCTGCCGTGCGGCCACGAATCTTGAGCGGCGGTATAATCCATCAACGCTGACAGTGGAGCGCGCTCATGAGATGCTTACTCCCGATACTCGCCGTGGCCGCCGTCGCCCTTGCGCCCGGCGCAGCCGCACAGGCACTGCCCATCGTCCCGAAGGAAGGTCCGGTCCCGGTCAATCCCTTGGTATATCCGGGTTTCAGCGGGTGCTTTGTGTCTCCAAGCAGGACTTGGCTGGTCGAAGCTCCGGCGGTCTACTATAGAGTCCACGGCGAGTGGCCCAAGAGCTGGGCCGCCATAAACGAGGCGGGCCTGTTCCTGGCGCCGCTTCGAGCATTCGAGGGCAACATCATTGATCCCGACGATGGTACGGACGACTTCGTGGGCGATATGGCCTACGTCTACCAGGGCGAGCAGACCAAGCCGCTGATCGTGGACGCGTCCACCATGACGCCGCAGCAGCCGAACCTCAGCGAGGTGCGTGACCCGGGCCGCACCTATGCCGAGTACTACGAGCAGCAGGCATGCGGCGAGTGGCCGGAGCCGTATCCCGGCATCCTGGACGATCCCGACGTGCTGAAGCTGATCGCGATCCGCGAGATGCTGATCAGAGAATCGGTGTGGATGTTCGTCAGAGCCCACGGACGCTTACCACGGACCTGGCGGGAGTTCATCAGCAGCGATCTGACGCCGATTACCGAGCGCTCCGTCAATCCGGTGACCGGCGATCTGTTCGCCGGCGATGGCCGTCCCGGCGACTTCCTGTTCGAGATGGGAGGGCCGAATGTGGCTCCGATCACAGGCTTCTTCTGCGGCCGGCACCAGGACAGGTCGCACACCGCCGGACTGCCGACACCGCATCCCGTCGACAACTGGATCAACATCGAGGTAATCGACAAGAACGGCGTGTCCCTCTATCGCTTCCGGCCCTGACGTCCCGGTTCGCCCAGGCCAAAAAGAAGCCTCCGCATTGCGGAGGCCGCCGTAGGGGGAATAATTGCTGGTTGGCCGCCACTCATGTTGCAGCCACCGTTTGAGACTCACGCGCGGCGGATGTGTTCCCGGATTTGCGGAAGATTCCGGGGCACCATGCAGACCCGGTTACGCGGTCCTGAATTCACCCCACCCGCGCGGCCTGGAGGCCCGCCCAGACGTCCATCAGCTGGCGCGTCTCGGCCACGTCGTGCACACGATGCAGCATCACCCCCTGGCCGAGCAGCTTCCAGGTGACGCCCAGGGTACCCGCCAGCCGGCCCGCGGCATCCTTCTCGCCGCTCAGCTCCCCCAGAAAGCGCTTGCGCGACACGCCGTAAAGCAGCGGCAGGCCCAGGTCCGCCAGCCGGTGCGCCTCGCTGACCAGCGCCGCGTTATCCTCCAGCCGCTTGCCGAAGCCGATCCCGGGGTCGAGCACGATGCGCTCGCGCTCGATGCCCAGGCGGTCCAGCTCGGCCAGCCGCTCGGCGAGGAAATCGCGCACCTCGCCAGCGCAGTCCTGATAGCTGGGCGCCTGCTGCATGGTCTCGGGGGTGCCCTGCATGTGCATCAGCACGTAGCCGCAGCCGCTCTCGGCTACCAGCGGCAGCAGCTGCGGGTCCAGCAACCCGCCGGAGATGTCGTTGACGCCGTCGGCCCCGGCCTCCAGCGCCGCGCGCGCCACCTCGGCGTAGTAGGTGTCCACCGTAATCGGGATGGTGTCGCTCAGCCAGCGCAGCTCCTCGATCGCGGGCAGCACGCGGCTGAGCTCCTCCGCCGGCCCGACGCGCTCACTGCCCGGCCGCGTGCTCTGGCCGCCGACGTCGACGATATCCGCGCCGGCCTCGATCAGCCCGAGCAGCGCCGAGCGCTGGGGGTCCGGGCTCTCGGCGACGCGGCTGCCGTCAAAGAAGCTGTCCGGCGTGATGTTGGCCACCGCCATGATCCGCGGCGCCGTCACGTCGATGACCTTGTCCCCCAGCCGCCAGAGAGCGCTCATACGACCTGCCGTCCGCCCTTGATCAGCGTGAACAACTCCATCCGCGTCGACTCCCGGGCCTCAAAGGCGCCTCTCAGCGCCGAGGTAGTAATGATGCTGCCCGGCGCCCGCACGCCCCGCAGCTCCATGCACAGGTGGCGCGCCTCGACGATCACGGCGACGCCCAGCGGTTTGAGCTTGTCCATCATCAGGTCCGCCATCTGCATCGTCAGGCGCTCCTGCACCTGGGGCCGCGCCGCGAGGTTCTTGAAGGCGCGCACCACCTTGCTGAGACCCGTCACGCGCCCGTCCGGGATGTAGGCGATGTGCGCCACCCCGATGAACGGCATCAGATGATGCTCGCACATCGAGTGGAACTTGACGTCGCGGAACAGGATCAGCTCGCGATGCTCGACGTCGAACTGGGTCTCCAGGTAGTCCTCGGCCCCGCCGTTCTGGCCGGCGAAGATCTCCTCGTACATCCGCGCCACGCGCTCGGGCGTCTGGCGTACGCCGTCACGCTCGACGTCCTCCCCGATCGCCAGCAGGATTTCGCGCACCGCCGCCTCGATGCGGCCCCGGTCGAACTTGGCGTTCTGCATGGCGCGATGATAACACGCGCCGCCCACCGCCCCGGCGGCTTGTTTGCCCAGTCCCGCTTTGATACAATGCGAGCGATATAGCCCCCCAGTTGCCGGTAGCCATCACGCTGGCGCCGGGGTATGCAAGGAGATAGCGATGGCCGTTGCGTTTGTCGACAAGGAACTGTGCACTGGCTGCGAGGCCTGCGTGGAGGCCTGCCCCGTTGACGCGATCAAGATGGAGGGCGAGGTGGCGCTGGTCGATCCCGAGGAGTGCACGGGCTGCGAGGCCTGCGTCGAGGAGTGTCCGGTTGAGGCGATCTCGATGAAGGACGAGGCCTAAGCTCGCCGCTTGCGGCGCAAGTGATGAAGCACAGCCGCCGCCCGGGTCGCGTGATCCGGGCGGCGGCTTCATTGCATCGGGGCTCACCCGGGAACACGGAAGCCCCGGCTCACCGGGAGCCGGGGCTTAACTCGCAACACAGTTACCGCGCCAGCTAGCTGACGTTCACGTCCATGGTGAAGATGATGCTGGGCCGCACCGTCTCGGTGACGGTCAGCCTCAGCGTATAGTCGCCCGCCGCCGGGTAGCCGAAGGCCGGGCTGGTGCCCGTGGCGTCCTCCGTCCCTTCGCCGTCAAAGTCCCAGCTGAAGGTGGTCACGTTGGGCTCACCGTCGATCTCGCCGGTGTACAGGTTGGTCGGGTTGGCGTTGAACCGATAGTTCAGACCCGCCGCCAGGGTGGACGGCAGCACCAGCGAGCCGTTGACGTCGTTGATGGTGATGCCCACGCCGAGGCGTCCCACCACGTGGACCCGCAGCTCGAAGGTGACCAGCTGGCCGTCGGCGTCCTCGATCTCGAGGTTGATGCCCTTCAGGCCCAGCGTGTCCCAGCCGCCGGTCAGCGTCACCGGCGTGCCGTTGTCCCAGGGCTGCTCCACCTCGTCCTCGCCGTTGTCCCAGTTGACGCGGATGGTGAAGGGCGCGGTGCCGAGCTGCACTGTCGGCGTCATCTCGAAGTCGGTCTCGATTTCGACGTAGTTCGGCAGCTGGCTGATCACGAGGCCATCGAGGTACATCGACGGCTGATAGAGGGTGCCGCCCTCAATGGCGTTCAGCGCCGCACCGGCGGCGTTGAGCAAGCCGCCGTTGTCAGCGATACCGGTCATCGGCGCGAAGCGCATGGTGTCAACGATCACCTGCCAGACATCATCATCAGTCGGCTCGGCGTTGTTGGCCTCATGCAGCGCCTGGTGCACGATGCTGGCGGCACCGGCCACATACGCTGTTGAGTAGAGCGAGCCGAACCGCGTCAGGTCGCTCTGGTAGTTGTACCCGTAGAAGGCATACTGCAACGGGTCTTCTTCGGTGCCGTCCCCGAACTGGAACTGCGAATCGAACCGCCACCCGATACCGAATCCTACAGCTGCGATGTCGCCACCACTATTCGCATACATCGTTGCCACTTCCACCGTGGAATGCTTGAGGAAGTCCGCCCACTGTGGATACCAGCCATTCCCGGGGTTTTCGTAGGTAACCTCGTCGATAATTACGTCCCCGAGGTCGTTGGCCGCCTGGGCTCCCGTAGCGCTGACCGAGATTACATTCGGATCGGCGGCGGGTGTCACCGCGGTGACACCGATATCGACCGGTGTACCTGCCCAAAACGCCGGATCGCCCACGAGTCCCTCGTCAACGACATCGCCAGCCGGCGCGATCACCAGGGCATTGGCGTCACGAGCGGCCTGCGTCTCGGTGCTGATCACGCCGCCGACTGCGCCCTCTGCGAACATAGTGAGAATAATGATATCCGCCTCGCAGCCCCCGTTCGGCCACAGGCCGCCGTTGTCATCTCCACTGTCACCCGCCGCGTACTTGATCGCTTGCGCGATCTCGTTGTCGGTGTAATTCCACGTACCTCCGCTCGCCTGGCCGGTCTTGATCAGGATGTAATCTGCGCTCGGGTTGATTCCCGCGATGCCGGTGTTGTAGATCTCGATCTCGTCAACATCTTCCTCGCCGTCATAGTCGAAGTAGTTGGGTATGAAGCCGGTCTGGGCGACCTGATCACCAATGTCCTCGGCAAGCATCCCGAGTATCAGCGAAGCAGCGTCGTCATAGGGCTCGTCACGCTGATCATAGACCGTATCCTCGTATATCTCCCATGTGACCTGGTCCAGTCCGGTAGTCACGGTGCCGTCACCAGCTACCAGCCCTGAGTAATCCGCGTCAAGATTGTCTTCGGCGGTCGCCCAGCCAGTCAGCGTGGCTTCGGGCCAGAAGCCCGCGCCGATGATCGCAACACGCACTTCACGACCCGCAACGCCCGGACTGAGCCCGACCTCCCATGCACCTTCAAAACCGTGGATGTCCATGCCCGCTTCCTGGCCGATGTAGAAGTAGTTCACGGTTCCCTCCGCAGAACCACCGGGGCGCAGGAACGAATACGTGTACATCGGATCGAACGGCATGTAGCTGGGCGCTTTGACGCCGTCGGGGTAGTCGTACATGACGCGCGGTGTCTGAAGAACATTGACCTTCTCCACCGTGGCGATGTTGTATTCCTTTTTCAGCTCCGCCGCCGCCCAGTCGAGGTCCATGCCGGCCGGCAGCTCAACCGTCGCCCAGCCGCCGCTCTTGCTCAGCACCGAGATGCCGAAGCGGGCCAGCTGCGCGCCCAGGTCGCCCACCGACGCGCCGGTCAGCACGTTCAGCTGGTCGGGCAGCACGCTGGTGGTATGGCCGCCGACCACCTCGCTGGGGCCGACCGGCGTCCACGCCGGATTGTCATCGACCGTGGTGTTTCCGTCATCGGGCGCCGGAGCCCCGGTACCCCCGCCACCGCAGCCGAGCAGCGCGGCCGTCAGCAGCATCAGCATCAGTGTGATTGCGATGCGGTTCATGGAGTAACTCCTGTGTTGCTTAATCTCAGCCTGCTTAATACTACCCGCAAAGCGGGCTAGCTCTTTATAGTAACTTACGGCCGAGCCGCCCCGCAACAACCGCCGCTACTCCTTCTCAGCCGCCCCGGCATGCTTCAGCAGCAGCGCGGATTGCTCCGCATAGAAGTGCTCCAGCTCCTCGTCGTCGCTCGAGCCGACGCTCAGCACGCCGTCGGCGCGCGCCTCGACGGTGCGCCGCGCGTCGTAGTAGAAGAAGCTGAATCTGAGCGAGCGCAGGTTGCCCGCCAGCTCCTGAAGCGCGCCGAAGTCGATGCGGTTGTCCACCGACTTGGCGCTGAAGCGACCGATCAGTTTGGGCTCGGCGTAGAAGCGGTCCAGCACCAGCTGCCCCAGCTGGGCGGTGTCGTACATCTTCAGCAGCGCCCGCCCCCAGGCCAGCACGTCCACCTTCAGCTCGCTCAGCTCCGCCCCGCCGGCGCCGGCGCGCTTGAGCAGTTCGGTCAACAGCGCCAGGTCCCGCCGCGCCCCCGGCGTGCTGGTGATGCCGGCCTTGGCATCCAGGCTGAACAGCAGCCGCCGGTACTCGTAGCGCTTCTCGGTGCCCAGTGTGCGCTTCAGCTCGTCGAAGACCGGCACGTCGCGCTCGCGGCGCACCGCCACCTCCACCGTCAGCCGCGCAGCGCCGACGTCAACCCCCAGCACCTGCTCCTCGCTGTTGATCGAAAACGCGATCTTGCGCAGGCGCGTCGCCAGCGCCTCCAGACCCGACGGATCGACGCCCTGCAGGCGGGCGAAGGTGCTCTTCATCGTTGCCATGGGGGCAGTTTAGCATCAAGGATGGAGCCACCCGCCGGGCCTTTGAGGCTTAAGGCTCGCGGCCTTCGGGCACCCCGCGCAGCGTCAGGTGCCGCTCGATGAATGCCACCACCTCGTCGCGGTTGCCCGCGTACTGCAGAAAGTGGCCGCGGAAGGCGTCGAGCCGCGAGGGCTTCGGCATGGTGGTCAGGTGCACGCCGGTGTCGTGGACGTAGTAGTTGCGGTAGTGCGCCCAGGCGCGCTGCTGACCCACGCCCAGGAAGCGCGTCGTTACACCGTCGGCATCAAGCTTGTAGTGCACCGGCAGGTAGATCGTCCACGTCATACCCACCATCAGCAGCAGACCCAGGGCACTCCAGCCGATCATGCTGATCCACCAGTTGTCGCGCGCCGCCAGCTCGGCCGCCGACAGCCCCTCAGCCGAGTAGTTGGGATAGGTGAAGGCGAAGCCGCCCAGCAGCGCGACGAACACGCACAGCGCCAGCGCCGCCGCCGGCCGCCGCCAGTTGACGGCCCAGGGACTCACCGACCAACTGAGCTGGGCGTCGCCCTGAGCCTGCCGCGCGTCACCGTCCATCGCGGCGATTCTAGCAGCGGGCAGCGACCGGCCCTACTCCGGCGGCCGCCAGAAGTCGAGCAGATACTCGAAGGTCACGCCCATCGTGATGTAGTTGCTGGGCCAGCCGAAGATGCCCATGCGGTTGACGATATTGGTGCGGTCCCAGATGATGATGTTGCGCAGCTCGAAGCCGCGCCGCCTGAGCTCCTCGATCAGGGACACGTGAATGGTGATCCGCTGGTTCTCCCACCACATGTCGGGCACGTTGACCACGCAGTGGCCTTTGGGCCTCAGCAGCGGCAGCAGGCCCTCGAAGATCCGCCCCATCTGCTCCGTGTACTCCTCCAGCGCCAGGGTGCCCAGATCGCGCGGGTCCTGGCTGTACTGCTCCACCTTGCCCAGCTGCTCGTTGGCACGATCGCGCCGCGACTTGTTCTTGCGCTGGCGGTTGAGCAGGTTGGCATAGGGCGGGCTGGTCCAGATCAGGGCGACGCTCTCCGGCGCAAGATACGCGGGAACGGCGCGCGCGTCGTCCTCAATCGCCAGCTGGCGGGCGCCGCCAAGGGGCTCACCCGCCGTCAGCCGCTCCGCGCTGAGCTGAACGTAGTCGCGCTGCAGGTCGAAGCCGGCGGCGTTTCGCCCGCAGTCCTGGGCGGCGACCAGCGTGGTGCCGCTGCCGACGAACGGATCGAGCACCAGCTCGCCGCGATGGCTGAACAGCTCGATCACCTGCCGCGCCAGCGCGATGGGAAACGTCGCGGGGTGCAGCTGCTTGTCGCGGATGTCGCGGCCTTCGTAGTAGAACTGCCAGACGCCGACCTGCCGCTTCAGCCACTCCTTGGCCGTCAGGCAGCACAGGTGGCTGGGCTTGCAGTCGCAGCCGCGCTCATGGTGCAGCGTCAGCCGCCGGCCGTGCGCGGGATCCCCTTCGAAGATCGCATACTGCGCCGCGCTGCTCTCGGCCGCCGCCTGGCCCGTCACAGCGTAAACCCCTCCGGCAGCAGCTCAGGCAGGCTCCAGACCCTGACGGCCTCGCCGCGCACCAGCCCGCTGACGATCCGGCAGTCGGGTGCGGCGAACTCGGCGATCACCTGACGGCAGGCGCCGCAGGGCGTGACCGGCTGGTCCGCATCCGCCACGAGCGCCACCGCCGCCAGCTGGCCCGGCCGCATCCCGGCCGCCACCGCAGCCGCCACGGCGCTCCGTTCGGCGCAGATGGTCAGCCCGTAGCTGGCGTTCTCCACGTTGACGCCGGTGAAAACGTCCCCCGCGACGGTGCGCACCGCGGCGCCGACCGCGAAGCCCGAGTGCGGGCAGTAGGCGCGCTCGCGCACGGCCCGCGCCGCGGCCAGCAGCTGGGCGTCACCCGCGGGCGGAATCCCGTCAGCGCCCAAGACGCTCCTCGGCTCGCATCACCAGTTCCTCCAGCCGCTCGCGAAACTCGGGATACTCCCAGGCCAGCTGGCCGACGTGCATCATCCAGCCGACGAACTCCGGCTCGACCTCGGGCGGGATGTTCATCATCATCTCCAGCAGCTCCGGGCGCAACTCCGGCCGGTCGCGGAAACCCCGCGGCCCCGGCTGCTCCGGCGGCATCGCCCCCATCCCCGGCGGATACGTGGGGGTCGGCACCGGCGGATGCGGCCCGCGCATGCCGTGCATCCCCTCATCCATGCGCCGCCGCTCGAACATCTCGCGCATCCGCTCGCGCCAGGGGCCGTCCATCGTCATCCCGCCGCCCTCGCGCGTGAAGGAGACGTCCCCGATATTGATGTTGAGGACGAGCTCATCGATCCTGATCACCTCGTTGCCCGTGCCGTCGACGATGATCGGCTCAAGCTCGTTGTCGTCGCCGCTGAGCGTCGCGCCGGCCTTCTCCAGCAGGCCGCCCAGCAGCCGCGCCAGCATGTTAGGCCCGCCGCGCCCCGCGCCATCCTGCGCGTACGCGGTGCCGCTGGCCAGCGCAACGCACATCAGGACTGCAATAACCAAACGCATGTCGCCACCTCGCTGTGATCTGCAACGACTTGATTCTACCAGTGCGGAATAATCACACCCCGATTTAACTGTGGACAGATTGTGGATACTTGCCCATTGCCAGCAGCACCGTGTATAATTGCTCGACCAAGCCTAACCCTGTGGAGGGTGGAATGCGGAAGCTAGTTATTGCCGCGCTGTTTGTGCTGGCACTGGGGTGTTTCGCCGGGGCCAGCGTCGCCTACGCGGGCGACTGCTGCAAGCCGAAATGTAAACAGGACACTTGCACCACGCCGTGCAAGCCGAAGTGCGATCCATGTAAGCCGAAGTGCGATCCGTGCAAGCCGGTCTGCAAGCCCAAGTGCGACCCGTGCAAGCCGGTCTGCAAGCCCAAGTGCGACCCGTGCAAGCCGGTCTGCAAGCCGAAGTGCGATCCGTGCAAGCCGGTCTGCAAGCCCAAGTGCAAGCAGGACACCTGCACCAGGCCATGCAAGCCGAAGTGCGATCCGTGCAAGCCGGTCTGCAAGCCCAAGTGCGACCCGTGCTGCAATCCCTGCAAGCCGAAGTGCAAGCAGGATACCTGCACCAGGCCGTGCAAGCCCAAGTGCGATCCATGCTGTGATCCCTGCAAGCCCAAGTGCGATCCCTGCAAGCCCAACTGCGATCCGTGCTGCAGGACCTACAAGCACCCGTACGAGGCCTGCTGGCCGGGCGACGGCATGCTCTGCGACACCGGCTGTTGCGGCACTTACATGCCGTGCAAGACTTGCTGCGTGACCTGCGAGACCGTCTGCAAGTGCGTCGAGATCTGCGATCCCTGCGACCCGTGCAGGACCAAGGTCAAGTACGTCTACGAGACAGTCTGCCGCGAGATCGAGCGCCCGCGGGTGATCCCCTGGTGGTTCAACGAGAACGGCGACGGCAACATCTATCTTGAGGACGAAGACTAGCCCGGCTCAGCGCCGAGCGACGGCGCCCGCCACCCGATGTGGCGCGCGTCAGTAGTGTGAGAAAGGACGTAAGCCCTGGAGGGTGAGATGCGCAAAGCAATGATCGTGACAATGCTGGTAGCGGCCGCTTGTCTGGTCGCCGGCATTGCCCAGGCTGCTGACGGGGACTTCAACGAGACCTACTACCAGGCGTTCCACGTCTGGAACGTCTGCGACCGCTGCGTGGACCGCTGCTGCGATCCGTGCAAGCCCGTGTGCGACCCGTGCTGCAATCCCTGCCAGCCGTGCTGCCCCGTGGTCTGCACACCGCCGCCGTGCCCCGAGCCGCCCAGCAAGTGCTGCCCCGCGCCGGTCTGCGAGTATCCGGATGCCTGCCCCGAGAGCACGGGCGAGTTCGACCGCAACGGCCGCAGCCGCAGCAGCGCCTAGCACCGCATTTAACAAGGACTGGAATCGAGCCGGAGCCGCATCAGGCTCCGGCTTCTGCCACTGGCTCGCGGCGCGCCCGCGCCTCAGGGCCCGGAGTGCCGCTCGCGCCAGGGGCTGAGGTGACGGACCTCGAAGCTCTGGAAGCGCTCCTCGGTGCTGGTATGCGTGGTCTCGAACTCGTCGACTCTCGCCGCCGGCGGCCCTTCGCGCAGCAGCCGCACCATGTGGCTAAGCACGTCCGCGTCGGCGTGCTGCAGCACCCCGCGCACGGCACCGTCACGCTCGTTGCGCACCCAGCCGGTCACACCCAGCTGCCGGGCCTTCTGCACGGCGTAGAACCGATAGGACACGCCCTGCACCCGGCCCGAGGCCCGAATCTCCCAGGTGTGAACCTTGCCCGCCATCAGCATCACCCGCGCCGCATCCGGCGACGCAGCCATGGAGGATTATACAGCGCAAACCCGTCGCGCCGCCTAGGCCAGCCGGCTGCTCCACCTGCCGAGTCTGTCGAGGACAGTCCGCTTGCCCAGGACACCCACCAGGTCGAAGAACCCCGGGCTGATCTTGTCACCGGTGAGCGCCACGCGCACGGGCTGCATCACCTTGCCTTTGCCGACCCCCAGCTCCTCGCACAGCGCCTCGACCGGCGGCGCCAGGTGCTGCTCGTCCCACTGCTCGTCTGCAATCGATGTGTAGGCCGCAATCAGCGTGCTCAGAATCCGCGGGGCGTGCTCGTTGCCGGTCAGGAACTTCGCCACGCTCTGCTCGCTCAGGTCGGCCTCCGCCGGCTCGCGGAAGAAGTACCAGGCGTGCTGCTCGATCTCGCTGAGCAGCACAACCTTGTCCTGGTACAGCGCCAGCGCCGCCTGGGCGTACTCCTCCCCGCGATGCTCGATCCAGCCCGCCGGCAGGTAGGGTCTGAGGCGCTCGACGAACTGCGCGGGGGTCAGCGCCCGAATGTAGAGGCCGTTGAAGTGATGGAGCTTCTCGATGTTGAACGCGCCGGCGCTTTTGCCGATGTCCGCCGGATTGAAGTACTCGATCATCTCATCACGGCTGAACAGCTCCTTGTTGTCCTTGGGCGCCCAGCCGATCAACAGCAGGAAATTGACCAGCGCCTCGGGCAGCACCCCCAACTCGCGGTAGGCGCCCACCTGCGTCGCGCCGTGGCGCTTGCTGAGACGCGCGCGATCCATCCCGACGATCAGCGGCGCGTGGCCGAAGATCGGAGGGGTGAGGCCCAGCGCGCGGTAGAGCAGGATCTGCTTGGGCGTGTTGCTGATATGGTCCTCGCCGCGCAGCACGTGTGTGATCTGCATCTCCGCGTCATCGCAGACGGCCGCGAAGTTGTAGAGCGGCTGCCCGTCGCTCTTGACGAAGATGAAGTCGCCGATCTCGTCGCTTTGAAAGCGCACCGGGCCCCGCACGGCGTCGTCCCAGGCCACCTCCTCGCCCAGCGGGCATCTGAAGCGTATCGGCAGGCGGCCGTCCGCCTCGTCCAGCCGCGTCCGCTGCTCGGCGGAGCTGAGATCGCGCCAGGGCGAGAGCAGCCGCTTGCTGCCGTCCGCTGTCATCATCTCCTCCGCGCTGGCCGGGCAGTAGAAGGCCTTGCCCTCGGCCAGCAGACGCTCAAGCAGCCGGCGATGCCGGTCGCTGCGCCGGCTCTGGAAATAGGGGCCATGCGGACCGAGCGACTCGCCGAATCGCTCCGGGGCGGGATCCGGTCCCTCATCCCAGTCGAGGCCCAGCCACTGAAGGCCGTCCAGGATCGCGCGCGTCGATTCCTCCGTGCTGCGCTGCTCGTCGGTGTCCTCGATGCGCAGAATGAACCGACCGCCGCACTGCCGGGCCCACAGCCAGTTGAACAGCGCAGTGCGGGCGCCGCCGGTGTGCAGGTAGCCCGTTGGTGACGGGGCGAATCGGAGACGGACCGGTTTCGCTTCAGACATGGGGCAGATTCTACCGCGCGAGCCACCGGGCGACAGCCGGCCTCTCAGGTTATCTCCGCGGGTTCACGCGTATAATAGGTATGCTAGCGCCACCGCTAAGCCGACCACATACGAGGATGCCAATTTGCATCGATCACTAGCACACATCACACCGCTGCTGTGCGCCGCACTGCTGATCAGCTGCGGCGGCCAGTCGACGAGCATCCAGCCGCCGGACAGGGACAGCCAGCAGTCCTCGGCCGCTCAGACCCAGGCGGACGCACCGGGCGACCTGACGACGGACCTGGACGAGTGGCAGGCCTGGCTGAACGATCCGGGCGAGCCCGGCGTGGACTACGATCCGCTGAGCATCACGGTCAAGTACCTGGAAACCGCGCGGCTGCCCAAGGGCATCAGCGCCGCCGTCCCTTCGGTGGGCAAGCGGGCCGCGGACTGCCGCAACGCGATTCTGCGCCAGAACCCGGGCTTCGAGTCGCTGACCGACGCGATCGCGGCACGCTACGGACTGGAGATCGACTCCCAGGTCTATTGGGGGGCGATCAACGTCGCCGGTTTCAGAATCGGCGCCGACGCGGACGGTGAGGCGATTCTGGCCAGGTTGCGGTCGGAATTCGCGGACGCCATCGAATACGCCAGCTTCAGCATGCTGTTCAAGCACGACTCGTTCGTGCCCAATGACCCGGACTTCATCATGAGTTCGGGCGCGGGACCGTTGTACTCGCCGCTCTGGAGCCTGCACAAGATCGAGTGCGCCGACGCCTGGGGCATCACGCGCGGCGACGACGCCGTAAAGGTGGCGGTGGTCGATACCGGCGTCAGGATCACGCACGAGGAGCTGCAGGCCCAGGTGCTCGACCCACAGGTGGAGTTTCCCGACGAGAAGCTCGACGTGGCCAACGACGACAACACAGTCGAGGATCTCGACGGCCACGGCACGTTCATCGCCGGCCAGATCGCGGCCGAGGGCAACAACGGCCGCACGATCGTCGGGGCAGCGCACCACTGCGAGGTCATGCCGATCAAGATCAGCGACGGCGGCCTGGCCAGCGACGCGCGCATCTACGAGGGCTGCGCCTTGGGCTGGAACCTCGGCGCCAAGGTGATCAGCCTCAGCTGGGGCGACTACCACACCAATCCCGGCATCGAGAGCCTCGTCGATCAGATCTGGGGATTCGGCGGAATATTCGTCGCCTCAGCGGGCAACGACGGCGTAACCGATCCGCACTACCCCAGCGACTACGCCAACGCCATCAGCGTCGGTGCGACCGACATCGCCGACGCCCGCGCCGATTTCTCCAACTACAGCCAGTACGTGGACATGGCGGCGCCCGGCCTGGGGATCAAGAGCTGCGGCCGGGACAGCGACAGCGACTACGGCAACTGGACGACCTCGGCGGGCACCAGCTTCGCCAGCCCACTGGTCGCCGCCGCAGCCGCGCTGCTGTGGAGCCTGGACCCCACGCTCGAGAATCACGAGATCCGCAACCTGCTGGAAAACAACACGGCGCCGACCACCGGCTTCACCCAGGGCACGGTGGGGCGCCTCGACATCGCCGCCGCGCTGATGGAAGTCACGCCGATCCACATGACGCCCCCTAGGCCGACCCGGCTCATCCACTCCGGCACCCTGAATCTGACGCTGGAGGTGATCGGCGACCCGGACCGCATCGACTGCTATCTCAACAGCTTCCTGGTCGAAAGCCGCGAGCACGGCCCCTGGACCTTCACCATCGACACCAGCAGCATCAACTTCGGCATCGCCAACGTCGAGTTCGTCGGCGTGCTCGGCCAGCTCGAGTCCAAGGAGCAGCTGCGGCTGATCGTCGATAACTCGACGGGCAACTTCCCGATCACCGAGAGCTTCGACGGCGCGGGGCGCGACCTCCTGCCGATGGACGTCAAGACGTACCACCCCAACCTGCTGTCCAGCATTAAGAGCATCGAGTCGGGATGGACGGCCGACGACGTCGCCAGCGGCGGAGCCGGTGCCTGGAGCGATCTATCCACCGGAGCCTATGACGGGCCGACCTGCAAGTACTTCGGTGCCGGTGACCAGACCTACGGCGGCTTCGAGGTCGACGCGCTGGTCTCGCGCCGGATCGACCTGTTCGCCGAGGACCAGCCAACGATGGTCTTCTACCAGCGCTACAACATCGAGGACGGCGGCGGCCAGGCCGACCGCGCCCTGGTCTACATCAGTGATGACGACGGCCTCAGCTTCGTGCCGGCGGAACTCAACGGCGGCGGCCAGGCGCTGTTCAGCGGCTACCAGCCGACGTGGGCGCGCGTCGAGATCGACCTCAGCGCCTACAGCGGAGACCAGATTCACATCGTGCTGCTGATGGAAAGCGACGAAGAGACATCCGGCGAGAATACCGAGCAGCCCGCGGGCTGGTGGGTCGACAAGTTCACCATCGCCATGGAGTATGCCGAGGATATCCCGTCGATCGAAGGCGTGTCCGTGGCGGACTACAGCGTGCTGGGATCGGTGCCGCAACAGCTGCAGCTGGGAGCCTCGGTGCTCAATCCGGACAACGTGGCGCGGGTGCGCTTCGCGCTGGACTTCCAGCCACTGGGCAGCGTCGACCTCTACGACGTGACCGTCAGTGACGACGCCGCGCCGTTCCAGGTGCTGCTGGACGTGCCGGGCGACCAGCACAACCAGCTGGCACATTTGCTGGTGTACTACTACGACAGCAGCGAAGTGCCCGGCCCCCCCAAGACGGTGCCGGTGTACCTGTTCAATCAGCTGGGCGACACCAACAACGACGGCATCGTCAACGATGACGATCTGCTGGGCTTCTCCGGCATGGTCGGACGCACCAGCGAGGACACGGGCTACGTGCCGTTCTTCGACACCAACCTGGACGGCGTCATCACGGAGCACGACGCCGCGGCGATCGGCTACTACTACGGCGACACGATGTAGCCGCAGCGGAAAGCGACCCGCCCCGGCACCGGGGCCCGCTGAACCACGGTACCAGGGCGCCTTGTCTCGATCGTCCGGCTGGCTAGTTGAAGACCCCGCTCTGCGCGGCGCCGCACAGCGCCAGCCCACCGTAGTACACCAGGTACTGCACAACGGCCTTCTTCATCTCCATCTCCACCGTGTATCCGTCGTCGTAATAGGAGGCAACCGTCAGGTGCCCCAGGTTGTCGCTCTCC
>Ga0180431_10001559_pt1 | contig 31832 bp, 23 predicted proteins | sample SS_ome_11_FD_132459 | JGI IMG/M metagenome (GOLD analysis project Ga0180431, IMG submission 132459) | Hypersaline lake sediment archaeal communities from the Salton Sea, California, USA - SS_1_MS_1 metaG | ecosystem: Environmental > Aquatic > Non-marine Saline and Alkaline > Hypersaline >... | reverse complement strand
TCACCGATAAGTATGTTAAGGTCGTCAAGATTAACTATACTATTTGCATCAAGGTCACCACCGCAGGTAGTATAAGCAGCATATGTCTTGATAAGCCATACATCACAGGCACCTGCTCCATAGGACCAAATACGTCCAGCAATGATATATCCCCCATCGCTGGTCTGATGGACAGAAGAACTCCAGTCGATATAACTTCCCCCGAAGGTCTTTTTATATTCAGCGGACGGACCGCCAGCTGCTGCTATTGTGACGGTTAATAAGCATTCAAAAACAACCGCCGCCAAAAGATTTGATTTTCTTTTCATATTTTTCTCCTGCTTTTGAAGATAACAACTCGTCAAAAGCCCTACAGAGGCGAATAAAGCCGCATTTGCCTCCACTGCTTGTATTTAGGATAATTGTAACACATTTTGAAAGTTTTGCAAGGATTATTTAAAAGAAAGTTGTAATTGGTGCCCGGCTTCGCCGCGATAAGCGGGACTTAGGCAAGGGGAGGGAAAGCAATCTTGGCACCGGCGATCCGGGATGTCCCACTCATTTAACTGGTTGTCTGAACTTTTCGAATCGCTGCTGCGCAGGCCTTGTATTCGGGAATTTTGGCTATTGGGTCCAGAGCATCATTGGTGAGCATATTGGCAGGGGCTTCGGAGAAATGGAACGGCATGAAGAGCCAGCCTTTTTGGATGTTATCGGTTACCATTGCCTGCGTGGTAACTTTGCCGCGACGGGTGAGAACTTCAACGCTTTGGCGGTCGACAACTTTAATTTTTTTGGCATCTTCGGTGTTTATCTCTACGTAGCCGGTGGGCGAAACCTGGTTGACGACCTTTGATTTTCTCGTTAGTGTGCCGGTGTGGAATTGATATAACTGCCTGCCGGTCGAGAGCACAAACGGGTATTCTTTGCTGGGTACCTCAGCGGGTGGTTTGAACTCTACGGTGTGGAATTTACCTTTTCCCCTGGTGAATTTTCCTTTGTGCAGGTACTTTGTGCCGGGATGGTCTTTGTCGAGACAGGGCCATTGCAGCCCTACTGATTCAATCCTGTCAAAGGATACTCCGCCATAAATAGGTGAGACAGAAGCTATTTCATCCATTATTTTATCAGCGCCATCATATCCCATTGGATAGCCCATCTGAGCTGCCACGGCACAGATAATTTCCCAGTCATTGCGAGCACCTTCAGGCGGAGGAACAGCTTTTCGGACCCGCTGGATGCGCCTCTCGGTATTTGTAAATGTTCCATCTTTTTCAGCGAAACAAACAGAAGGTAAAACAACATCAGCATACTCGCCCGATTCGGTGAGGAATATATCCTGAGAGACAAGGAAATCAACTTTTGCAAGAGCATCCCTGGTTCTGTTGAGGTTCGGGTCCGAAAGGGCGGGATTTTCTCCCATCATATATAATGCCTTGATTTTGCCCTGTTCAATTGCGTGCATTATTTCAACAACAGTAAGGCCCTTGGTCGGGGAAAGCTCTTTGCCCCAGGCGGCTTCGAATTTTGCCCTTATGGCAGGGTCCTCCACCGATTGATAACCCGGGTAAACATTAGGCAAAGCGCCAAGGTCGCAGGCGCCCTGGACATTATTCTGGCCTCGAAGAGGATTGACACCGGTTGATTCGAAGCCGACGTTGCCGGTCAGCATAGAGAGATTTGCAAGACTGAGCACGTTGTCTGTTCCGGTGGTGTGCTGAGTTATGCCCATGCTGTAAATAATACTTGCCGTCGATGCACTGGCGTAGGTTCTGGCGGCCTGGCGAATTTTTTCGGCAGGTATTGTGGTGATTTCCGCAGCCATTTCAGGCGTAAAATCCTTTACTGCTTCGGCTAAGTCAGCAAAATCCTCGGTCCGGTCATTTATGAAGTCACTGTCGAGCAGCTTTTCAGCTATTATGACATTCATCATCGCATTGATAAGCGCAACATCTGTGCCGGGTTTTTGTGCGATATGCAGAGCGGCAAAACGTACAAGGTCAATCGCACGCGGGTCAGCCACTATCAGCTCTGCGCCGTTATTAACCACCGCCTCTTTTATGCTAAGGGCAATTACCGGATGCGCCTCGGTGGTATTCGAGCCAATCACAAATATGCATCGCGAGTTTTTCAGTTCATCGATAGAATTTGTCATAGCTCCGCTGCCGAAGGCTCTTGCAAGCCCGGCAACCGTTGATGCGTGACAAAGGCGGGCACAATGGTCAACATTGTTTGTGCCGATGGCGGCACGGATAAATTTCTGGAAGACGTAGTTGTCCTCATTTGTACACTTGGCCGATGATAAACCTGCGATTGCATCCGGGCCAAATTCCGTCTTTATCCCGGTTAAACGTTCAGCAATTAAGTTAACGGCCTGCTGCCATGTGGCTTTTTCAAATTTGCCGTTTCGCTTTATAAGAGGCGTTGTAAGTCTGTTTTCGTGAGCTACGAAGTCCATTGCAAATCTGCCCTTGACGCAAAGATTGCCGTCATTCGGAATACATCCGACAGGGCTGGTAACACGAACAATTTTGTTCGTCGCGGGGTTTATGTTAAGGTCAATCTGACAGCCCACGCCGCAATATGGACAGGTGGTTCTTGTGCGTAGGAGGTCTTTGCATTGTCCTTTTGCCTTTGCAGCACGCTCATACAAAGCACCTGTTGGACAGGAGGAGAGGCACTGGCCGCATAACTCGCAGGTCGAATCGTTCAGGGGGATGTCAAATGCGGTGGTGACCTCAATGGCAGCAGCCCTTTCCCTGAATGTCAGGGCATTATCCATCTGCACCTCTTCACAGATTCTTACACACCTGCCGCAGCGTATGCACTTATTTGGGTCGTATTCTATAGCTTCATTTCCGGTTGTGTAGTTGTCTTTCGGCTGGGAAATAGGCTGATTAAAGACATCTTCGCTTATTTGAAAGTCATAGGCATACTGCTGCAGCCGACAATCACCATTTTCGTCACAGGTGGTGCAGACACCGCGGTGTTCATAAAAAAGCAGTTCAAGAATTGTTTTCCTTATAGCCAGAATTTCTTCGGTGTCGGTCTGGATGACCATATCCGGTGCAATTTCAAAGGTGCAGGCAGTAACCGGGCCTTTTTGTCCTTGAACCTGGACGAGGCAAAGTCTGCAGGAGCCGGCAGGTTTTAGCCGGGGGTCATAGCATAGGTTCGGAATCTCAATACCGTTTTGCAGAGCCAGTTCGAGAATTGTCTGGCCGCACCGGCCGGTAAGTTTTCTGCCATTTATTGTAACTGTTATTTCGTCCATACTTTCAACCGTTATCGCTCTTCAAGGTCACATCTTAAACACCTGCCCGCCTCGGCAGCGGCCTGTTCGCGGCCGATGCCCAGAACCACTTCGGCAAATCCTCGTTTGCGTTTTGAGAGAGGAATAACCTGCTCTTCGAGTCGCTCCAGCACCTCAGCAAGAGCCTCTTCATCGGGCTTTGTAAATGAAAAGCCCGTATCCGGCGGCAGGTTTCCGGCGCCGCCGAGCATTTTATCAATATTTACAGCGGCTTTCTGACCGGCTGCTATTGCCTGGATGACCGTTGCCGCCCCTGTCACACAGTCTCCACCGGAAAATATTTTATCGATGCCGGTACCAAAGGTAACAGGGTCAACTTTGACCGTCCCACGGTTGGTCAATGCCGGGGCGCCAGCAAATTTTAATGGCTCAGCAGAGGGGACCTGGCCGATAGCCGGTATCACAATGTCACATTCGATAAGGCTTTCGCTGCCTTTGATAGGTATCGGCCGACGTCTTCCATCGGCGTCTGCTTTGCCAAGTTCTGCCCGGATAAATTCAACACCTGCCACGCTGCCATTTGCCTCTATTATCTGCTTCGGCACGCTTAAGGTCACAAGCTCAATGCCTTCGTTTATCGCCTCTTCGATTTCCTCTTCATAGGCCGGCATTTCCTGCCGGGTTCGCCGGTATAGTATTGTAACCTTCTTTGCCCCAAGACGAACAGCCGAGCGAGCTGCATCTACTGCCACATTTCCACCGCCAAATACTACGATTCTTTTGCCCTTGCAATTCAGTCCTTTATCCAGCGCTCTGTTGCGCAGAAACTCGAGTGCATCAAAGACACCTTCAAGCTCAATCCCTTTGATATTAATGGCTTTTCCGGTCTGTGCACCGGTGGCCACGAACACCGCCTTGAACCCTTCTTTGAAGAGTTCGCCTGCATCTTCGATTTTTGAATTGGTTCGAAGCTCTATTCCGTGGGAAAGGATAAAATCTATTTCCCTTTGAAGTATTTTCTTCGGGAGTCTGTATTCCGGTATTCCCAGAGCGAGCATCCCGCCGGGGATTGGCTGGGCTTCAAATATCACCGATGACCTTTGCATCAGCGCCAAAAAGTATGCACAGCTTAGCCCTGCTGGTCCGCTTCCTATTATCGCAACCTCCGGCTTTTGGCTGGGCGGTCGGGCCATCGGACTGTCATAGTTTTCCATATTGTCCGCGATATAGCGTTTAAGCGCCCGTATCGCCAGCGGGCTGTCGACTTCACTTCGCCGACACCTTTTCTCACAGGGATGGTCACAAACCCGTCCACAAACGGAAACAAATGGATTTCGCCGCCGGATAATATTTGCAGCTTCGTTTAGTTTTCCTTCAGCCGCCAAAGCCAGGTATTCCGGCACATTCACACCTGCAGGACAGGCATGCTGACAGGGCGCTCTTACAAGCTCTTCACACACGGCCGCCCGGCAGGTTTTCAACACAATGTGTTCTTCATATTCATCACGGAAGTAGCGGAGAGTCGAGAGTACCGGATTGGGTGCGGTCTGTCCAAGTCCGCATAGCGAACCTTTTTTGATATGTTCAGCAAGGTGCTCAAGCACATCAAGGTCTTCGAGTTTGGCCTCACCGCGGCAGACGGCCTGGAGAATCAGAAGCATCTTTTTGGTGCCGACCCTGCACGGCGTACATTTACCGCAGGATTCTGCCTGTACAAATTCGAGAAAATACCTTGCAACGTCCACCATACAGGTATTTTCATCCATCACAATAAGGCCGCCCGAGCCCATTATCGCGCCAATCTGCTGGACGCTGTCGTAATCAATCTCAACGTCGAGATGCTTTGCCGGTATGCACCCACCGGATGGGCCTCCCATCTGGGCGGCTTTAAACTTTCGACCCTTCGGGATGCCTCCTCCTATATCGAATACTATATGGCGAAGTGTCGTACCCATCGGAACTTCCACCAGGCCGGTATTATTGACTCTGCCGGCAAGAGCAAAAATCTTCGTCCCTTTGCTGCCTTCGGTTCCAATTTCACAGTACCACTTCGCACCGTTTAGAATTATCAGAGGAACATTGGCGAAGGTTTCTACATTGTTGATATTGGTAGGCTTGCCCATGTAGCCTTTTTGAGCCGGAAACGGTGGTCTGGGCATTGGCATACCGCGCCTTCCTTCAAGCGAAGCAATAAGGGCTGTCTCTTCGCCACAGACAAAGGCGCCAGCTCCCTGGCGGATAGTGATATCGAAAGAAAAACCACTGCCGAGGATGTTATCGCCAAGCAGGCCTGCAGCGTGGGCCTGTTCCAGTGCGACCTTTGTGTTACGAACGGCCAATGGGTACTCGGCACGGACATATATAATACCAAGCTTTGCGCCGACAGCAAAACCGGCTATCATCATCCCCTCAAGAATTGCATGGGGCGTTCCCTCAAGAAGACTTCTGTCCATAAAAGCGCCTGGGTCACCCTCATCGGCATTGCAAATAAGATATTTTTCATCGCCGGGACTTTTCCGGCACAGGCCCCACTTTACTCCTGCGGGAAAACCTCCTCCTCCGCGGCCCCGAAGACCCGAAGCAGTGACAATCTCTATAACCTGCCCGGGAGAATATTCTTTTAATGTCCTGACAAATGCCGTGTAGCCATCGCGTCTTACATAATCGGTGATATCGACAGGGTCGATTCGCCCGTTGTTGCGAAAGACATTGCGCTGCTGTTTGGCATAAAACGGAACCTCATACTCGTATGTGATTTTTCTGCCGCTGGCGGGGTCAATATAAAGCAACCGCTCGACAGGTTCTTTCTTGAGAACGGATTTCTCAATTAGTTCCGGTACATCTTCCGGCTCAATGCCGGGATAGAAAAACTGCTCGGGCAGCAGAACAACTACAGGGCCCTTTTCGCAAAAGCCGTGACAGCCTGTTCGCTTAAGCCGGACTTTGCCGCTTAGGCCGAGCTTTTGGATTTCTGTCTCGAAAGCTTCATATACTTCCGTTGACCCCAAGGCTGTACAACCGGTTCCGCCACAAACCATAACCAACGGAGCTTTTGGGTCCACGGCCACAAGGAGTTTCTTCCGCCATGCCTCGAAGTCACGAACAGAATTGAGCCTCTCCATCAGGTGGTCTCCTTTTCGGCCTTGCGCATGCGAGCTAAGAACGCCTTGGCTTTTCGTGGTGTCATTTTGCCGTAGTATATCTTGTCTATCATCATTACGGGTGAGAGTGCACAGGCGCCGAGGCAGGCCACCGTTTCAAAGGTGAACTCCATATCCTCAGTTGTTTCTCCTTCTTCGATGTTGAGTGTTCGCATAACCGTTCTTATCACATTGCGTCCGCCGCGCACATGGCAGGCGGTACCGCGGCAGCAGCGAATTGTGTGTCGGCCTCTCGGTTCGAGGTAGAACTGTTCATAGAAAGTCGCCACGCCATATATCCGGCTTGCAGGGATTGATGTTCTGGTGCTAAGCTCAATGAGGACAGGTGGCGGCAGATAACCGTAGGCGTTTTGGATTTGCTGGAGGAAAGGTATCAGCTCATTTGAGTCGGTCGCCGACATTGACGCCAGTATTTTACTCAATGGTTCAAAGTCCAAAGAAGTTTCTTTTGTGAGATTCATACTTTATCGCCTGAACACGCAACTTTAAAAATTCAGTAACAACGTTGACTATTATAAGTCGGCCATTTCCAGGACGGCGGCTATATGTCGTTCCCAGCCCAGGGACATAATGTGAATTCCCTGGCACAGGCCCTTGAGTTCCTTAATAAGTCGTGCGGAGATTTCCAGGCTTTTTTCGACCCTTTTTTCTTTTCCGGCAGCAGTCAATTCATCGATAATATCGTCCGGGACGTGTATTCCCGCGACATTTGCGTTCATAAACTTAGCCATACCGGGTGACTTTAAGAAGACGATTCCAGCCATAATCGGCACATTCAGATGCTTCACCTTTTCCATAAAAGCAGCGAACTTGTCCACTTCATAAACCGCCTGCGTCTGGATAAACTGTGCACCGGCTGCAATCTTTTTTTCCATCTTTGCAATCTGCGGCTCGAGAGGGTCAGCTCCGGGATTGACAACAGCACCGAGACAAAATTGCGGCGGCCGGCCTTCCAAATCATTGCCGGCCATATCTTTTCCGTTCATCAGCGCCGTGACAGCCGAGAGCAGTTGCACAGAATCCAAATCGAAGACCGGCATCGCCTGAGGATGGTCACCCAATGTTGTATGGTCGCCGGTAAGACACAATAGATTCTCGATGCCTAACACAGCGGCGCTTAAGACATCCGACTGCAAACCGAGACGATTGCGGTCCCTGCAGGTAAGCTGCATAATCGGCTCAAGAGATTTTTCCTTCAAAAGGCGACAGGTCGCCATTGAGCCGACCCGCAGCACCGAGCTTTGTAAATCAGTAACATTGAAGGCATCAACCTTGCTTTGCAAAGATACTAATTCTTCTATGATTTTTTCAATTTCTATGCCTTTAGGCGGCCCGACTTCACAGGTTACTACACACTTGCCCTGTTTGAAATGCTCAATAAGTTTCATATCTTAAAATGCCTCCTTTTCATTTACTTTTCTAAATCATAAAACGAAGTTTTTCTCACATCCTCGGAAGGCAGCATTTTACTATAGTCTCTTGGTGAATAAACCTTCTTTAGATTTTTCAATCGTCCGAGTTTTTCCAACCGTTCATAAATTAACTGCCAGCCGCAATCTTTTTCAGGGTCAACTTCACACTTTCCATCCTTGGTGCCGCCGCAGGGCCCGTTAAGCAGACTTTTTGCGCACATAGTAATCGGGCAGATACCACCGGTATAGTCCAAGGCACATTGTCCGCAGGCATTACATCGCTCATCGGAGGGCCAAAGCCCCTGCATCCCTCCCAGACTGACGGTATCATCAGCAGGATGGACAACTTTGCTGATAACTTTGGAGACAGCCTGGACGCCAATGCCACAAGTTAACACAACGATAGAATCAGCCTGCTGAATTTGTTCCATTTCTCTGGAAAGCCGGGTTGTTACCAGCACTTTATTGCAGAGAAAATCGACCAAGCAGGTTCCTGCTATGCTCTTGCCTGCTTTCTCCATCTCGTTTTTCATCTGCACAAGTCCATCTTTTCCACCGGTCCCACAGGCTTCGGCACAACCATCACAAGCCAGCAGGAAGATATTCTTTTCGTCTCCAAGCGATTCTAAAACTTCTTCTATTGGTTTAGTCTTCGTAAACAGCATCTTCAATTTCCTCAAGTACCGTGTTAATGATTTCGGCGCTTCTTTGTTTAACCAGTTGGCTCGGCTCTAATCCGCAATCCACGTCGGCGGGTTCAACACCAACGATTATAACTTCAGATGGCGCACGGTTAAGTTTTTCAGCAGCCGCCAGGGCCTCAATCAGTCCGACCTGATGTAAGCTTATTTTCGAGTTCCTTTTGCGGCTGAAAATTTTTGTCAATTCACCTTTATCCCGACTTTTGAATCCGGCTTTATAAATAGTGCCCGGTTCTTTGCCGGCCTTCAGTGCATCAACAACCACCAGTTTATATGAACCTTCCTGTGACAGCAGAATATCCAATCCGGAAGTTCCACCGTCTATAACTTCCACATTTTCAGGCAGATTATGCTTCTGCAACTCTGTAGCGATATGGGCACCGATACCCTCATCTTTAAGAAGGATATTTCCCAGACCAAGAATCAAAACACGTCTGCTTCTGTGGTTTTTTTGGGATCCTGTCACCAAACCGGCAGTTGTTTTTATTTCCATATCAAACTACCCTAAAGACTCCTAACTCATTTTCGCCGGCATCAAGCAGATGCACCGAACAGGCCAGGCAGGGGTCAAACGCCCGGACAATACGGACCAGTTCGAATGGATTGTCCTTGTCCCTGACTTTAGTACCAATTATCGCCTGCTCTATTGCACCGGGCTGGTCTTTATCATCTTTTGGTGAAGCATTCCAGGCCGTAGGTGTAATAACCTGATACCGGTCAATTTTCTTATCTTTGGTGCTTATCCAATGCCCTACTGAACCTCTCGGGGCTTCAGTTAGGCCTGCACCTTCGACGTTTTCAGAAATTTCACTTTCGACGATGGTCGGTTCCTGCGGTTTTAGCGCCTGGAGCCAATCAGCCATAGCATCAGCAACAAATTTTGCTTCGAGTGCCCTTGCGGCGTGTCTGCCCAGCACTGAAAACAGCACATCTGCACCTGCATCAAATTGAGTAAGTACTGAGTCAACCAGTTCTTTTACCTTAACATCACCCTGAACATAATTGCTTACCATTCGCGCCAAGGGCCCAAGCTCACAGACCCGGCCTTTATACCGCGGAGACTTCAGGAATGAATATGCCTGTTTTTTGTCAGGCTGGGGCTTTGTTTGCCCCTGTGCTGGATTTTTGCCCGAAGTCGAATCAGCGTACCAGGAATGCTTTACATCCTCGGTAATATTTTCACCGGCAAACTGCTCAAGCTCCAGTTTTTCTGAAATCACACCGGGTTTAAACAATCTGCCATCCGGCAGGTCAAAACCGCCATATGCGACAAGCCTTTGACACCCCTTGCCGATAGTAAAATAGTCACCATAGGCTTTTGCAACGGAGATAATGTCCGGGATGTAAATATTGTCAACAAAGTCTCTGATTTCATTCAGTCGCCAGAGGAAATTGGTAATTTTGTCCTCAGTTGGTTTTTCGGTAACACCTCCGGGCACAATTCCCACATTATGAGGCATCTTACCGCCGAAGATTGACAGCATCTCCTGACATTTGCGCCTGATATCCAGGGCCTTTATGTAATGATTGACGAGTTCGGCGTTTGCCTGTCCGGAGACTCGATAATCACCTTCATAGCGAGGTATAAAAGGTGAAAGCTCTCCAACAGCACCCACTGCATCGACATAATCAAGTGCGGCAAGATGATAAAAATGGAGAATGTGTGACTGTAAAAAGTTTGCGCCTAAGATAAGAGAGCGGATAAGCTTTGCATTATCAGGGATTTTGTCGGTCAAGCCAAAAGCTTCATCGAGACACAAAGCCGAGGCGGTAGCGTGTGAAGTAGGACAGACACCGCAGATGCGCTGAGTTATTCGATTGGCATCGCGAGGGTCTCTGCCCTTGAGGATTATTTCAAAACCCCTGAAAAGCGTCCCTGCGCTTTTGGCTTCTTTTACCTCGCCGTCATCTATTACCGCTTCAATAGCAAGGTGGCCTTCTATTCTTGTTATTGGGTCTATTTTTATTTTAGTGCTCATTTGAGTTCCTCGAAAGTGATTTTCTCATACATTGGTGAGGTGCCATCCGGAAATTCCGGCTCAACACAGCCCAGACATGGCGAGCCGGCCTTTACGCACCAATTCAGGCCATTATTCCACTGCCTTAAGGGACAATCAGCATAGGTGTAATGGCCCTTACAACCTAATTTATAAAGGCAGCCCGGGTCGCCTAACTTTTCGGCAAATTTACCTTTGTCAAAGTCCGCTCGCCTGGGGCAATTCTCGTGAATCAAGCTGCCGTAGAAAAGCTTCGGACGAGCAAGGTCATCCAACTCCAGAGCATCTACGCCTGAAAACAAAACCGCAGATACCGTTCCTACAAACCAGTCCGGATGTACCGGACATCCCGGAATGTTCACAACTGGAGTTTTGATTTCCTTCTCGTTAAATATTGCTTTCACTCCTTTACACAGGGTTGGATTGGGTCTGGCCGAAGGGATTCCACCAAAAGTGGCACAGGTGCCAAGGGCAATGACAAGCAGGGCATTTTTACCCAGGTCTTCAACGCTCTGTTGTATCGTCAAATGTCTGCCGTCTTTCTCGCCGATACTGCCATAGATGCCATTCTCGGCTGTGGGGACAGCACCTTCGACAACTAATATGTAGCCGCCTTTTCTGTTTTTTTCGGTGTCCTTAAGAACCTCGACAACAGGCTCGCCCTGTCCGGCCATTATCGTTGCGTGAAATATCAGATTTAATTGCTGGCCGGGCACCAGCTCATCGAGCAAAAGGTTCTGTATCTTCGGACTTACCGCATTCAAGACAGATACAGAACAACCCGTACAACCAGATCCCTGCAGCCAAACAACTGGATATTTTTTAGTCGCCACTTCTTTTCCTTTCTATTTTTTTGGTTACTATCATTTGTCGCATTTAATACCAGCCGCCCTTTTGGCTGATTCAACGGTATTGTAAAGCAGCATAGTTATTGTCATTGGGCCTACACCACCGGGGACAGGAGTAATTAAATCGGCCTTTTCCTTTACCGCTTCAAAATCAACGTCTCCGACAAGCCTGTAACCTCTCTTTTTTGTCAAATCCTCAACACGATTGACACCTACATCAATCACTACGACGCCATCTTTGACCATATCGGCCGTAATCGTATCAGGCCTGCCTGCCGCAGCAATAATGACATCGGCGCGTCGTGTGTGCTCGGCAAGATTTTTTGTCCTTGTGTGACAAACCGTAACTGTAGCGTTGCCCATTTTGCTTTTCTGAATCAACATATTCGCAACAGGTTTGCCGACAATATTGCTTCGCCCTACGATGACGATATCTGCGCCTTCGATGTTAACACCACTGCGGAGCAGTAGTTGAATGACCCCGTGTGGTGTGCAGGGCAGAAAAGCCTTTTCACCCACCACCATTCTGCCGACGTTCATCGGATGAAAACCATCAACGTCCTTGTCCGGATCAATCGCCAGAAGAACCTCGGCTTCGTTGAGATGTTTGGGCAGAGGTAACTGAACCAAGATGCCGTTAATTTTCGGGTCATTATTCATCCTTTCGACAACGGCCATCAACTCCTGCTGCGAAGCATCTGCGGGCAAACGATTGTCATCTGAAAAAAGCCCTATTTCCTCACAGGCACGCTCCTTGGCTTTAACATACGATTGCGAAGCCGGGTCCTCACCCACAAGGACTACCCCCAGCCCCGGCACTATACCGTCCCTGGCGAGTCTGGCCACTTCTTCTTTGAGCTCGGCCCGCATATCTGCAGCTACCTGTTTACCATCAATAATCTTTGCTGCCATCGGTTACTCCTTAAAATTCTAATAAAAGATTTACTCAAGATTTGTATGCCTTTTACTCATCTGCGCTTTTGAAATTCTTTCTCGCTCGATTATAGTGTACACTATCGAGTCAAAATACAAAATCATTGCCTGCTCAAACAGTGTATTGTTGCAGGGACCGATGCCATACTTATACCGCCTCATAATATCCTTATCGGTAACCGGCAGCACCACAGCATCATCGGCGGTACCGGCCAATGCAGATTCGGCAATTGCTGATATCGCTATGACCATAGCTTTCGATTCGCGTGCGATACGTGCCAAATCCACAGTGGTTGTCGTGGTGCCTGAACAGGAAATTGCGACAAGCAAATCGCCCTTTGTTATTCTGGGACAGGTCACTTCGCCCGGCACATGTACATCAAATCCCATTTGCATAAGTCTTATTGCAAACCATCCCGTCAGCAGGCTGGACCTTCCTCTACCGGTAACAAATACCCTTTTGGCCCGCAGCAGCGACTGAACCAGCCGTTCGGTAACAGAAGCATCTATACGCTCAAACAACAACCTGACACCTTCAAGTTGTGCAGCTGCAATTTCAAAAATGTCGCTATCCGTTTTTGTTTTCGACATTGGATTGTTTCCTCAATTGCTCCCAACGCATCAATTCTGAAACCTTCCCGAGGGTGCTGCCCTCATCGATTTCAGCCATTTCCCTTTCTTCACGCTCAACAACTGCCTGTGCACGGTTTGCAACTTCCACAATTTTTTCCTGCGCAATTACCACTACTCCGTCATCATCTCCTATAATCCAATCACCGGTACGAATAGTCTGACCGCCGATTTGGATGGGCACATCTATCATACCCTGGCCCTTTGGTTCACCTGCAACAGGAGTTATCAGTTTTGCAAATGCGGGAAACTTCATCTGTCGTATGTTAGCAACGTCCCTGATTGCGCCGTTAATGACTACCCCGGCCAGCTTGCGCTGCAGGCAGCTTTTCGTAGCTTTTTCACCCCAGACCGCCGGAGGCATTCCGCCTGCATCTATAACAAGCACGTCTCCTTCTTCGGCAATATCTATTGCTTCAACGGGCTTGCTCCAATCGCCCGGGTAAGTCCAGACGGTCAAAGCCCGGCCAACCATTTTTACTGATTGCACTATAGGCTTAATGCCGGCCAGTGCGCCGGTATTGTGCAGCGCCTCGGTTGCGTCAGCAGCAGAAGTCTTCGCCAAAACCTCAGCGATGCTTTTTTTATCGCCGCGTTTGAAAAATGTGGTTTCAACACGAACACCCGTAGTTATGACCTTTTTTAAGGTCTGGGTCGCCTTTTTGGCATCAGGAGATTTTGTAATCGCGCCGCCGACAATCACAATTGTAGCGCCGGCTTCGATTGCATCAGCCGCAGTTTCAGAGTTAATTCCTCCGGCCACAGTAACCGGAATGCTGACCGCTGATGCAACTTCTTTCAAGTCATCAAAAGGCAAAGCACCTCTCATTTGCATATCTATCGGTGTATGTACGCAAACCGAGGCCGCACCCATCAACTCAACTTCCTTTGCCCGTTGAATCATCCGCTCTCTGCTTTGAAGGCCGAGCAAGTCAACGGTGATTTTGGCATCATAACGCCGCGCCGCCTCAATGCATTCTTTTATATTAGCATCGGATGCGCCTCCGAGTACATGAATAATGTTAGCGCCGGCTTTGGCTGCACATTCGGTCTCGAGTCGGCCGGCATCCATTATTTTCATATCAGCGACTATCGTTACCGTCGGAAACTCGCGCCGTAAAGCCCTTACAGCATTTAATCCCTCGCTTTTGATAAGAGGCGTCCCGGCTTCCAGGAAGTCTATACCGCCTTCGACGGCCTCCTTAGCCACCTTCAAGGCCCGGCTGAGGTTTTCGTGGTCCAACGCTAACTGTAATACAGATTGCATCGCTTGGTACCTAAATTCTAACACTTTGACACCGAAGGCGTTTTTAGAACAGCCCTTCTACTTTTCCGGTGTTCACGTCAACATCAATACGGCGGAAAGCTGGGTCCGAAGCAGTTCCCGGCATCAGCTTAATCGCACCGGCAACGGGCACAATAAAGCCCGCTCCTTTATACACCATAATATCCCGTATTGGAAGTTCCCAATCTTTCGGTCGGCCTTTAACGTCCGGGTCGTGCGATAAGCTCAGATGTGTTTTGACCATACAGGTTCCCAGCTTAGCGGCCTGTGGGTCGGCTTCCAGGGTCTTTGCTTTTTCCAAAGCTTCATCCGTATAAGTTACGCCATTAGCGCCGTAAACTTCTTTGGCGATTAATTCAATTCGTTTTCTCAGAGGCGTTTCCAGTTCATAGAGGAACTTGAAATTATTCTCCTCTTCGCAGGCGGTAACAACGGCCTCGGCAAATTCTATCGAACCCGCACCGCCTTTCATCCAGTGCTCCGAAACCGCGGCAAGCGCACCGTTTTGTTCGGCTACTTTCCGCACCAGTTCAATCTCAGCTTTCGTGTCGGCATAGAAACTGTTGATACAAACTACCGGTCGGACTCCGCTTTTTTTGACGGTTTCGATATGAGCGATAAGGTTTTCACAGCCCTTCTCGACCAGGCCGAGATTTTCTTTCAGATATGCCTCGTTCAGCGGCAGTCCCGGTTTTACTTCAGGGCCGCCGCCGTGCATCTTCAGTGCCCGGATAGTTGCCACAACTACAATAGCGTTCGGAGTTATGCCCGACATACGACATTTTAGGTTCCAGAATTTTTCAAAGCCGATATCAGCCCCGAAACCACTTTCGGTTACATGATAATCGGCCAATTTTGTGCCGACCTCATCGGCAATAATTGAGCTTTGGCCGATGGCAATATTGGCAAAGGGGCCGGCATGAACAAATACAGGCTGGCCTTCGATGGTTTGCAGCAGGTTAGGATTGAGGGCATCAACCATCCACGCCGTCATCGCACCATCAACTTCGAGGTCTGCGGTAGTAACCTCATTGCCCTTTTTGTCATAGGCGACAACAATTTTTCCCATACGTTCACGCAGGTCTTTTAAGTCTTTTGCAACTGCCAGAATGGCCATCACTTCACTTGAAACGGTGATGGCAAAACCGGAATCCATTTCATACCCATCCATTTTTCCGCCTTTGCCAATGGTGATATTCCGAAGGGACTGTGCACAAAAATCCATAATCCATTTCATCTGCACCCTCTCGGGGTCGATATCAAGGCGTTTTAAGTTGCTCTTGGCCAAGCGAGCGTCATCATAGTTTCTTTCGTGCTGCATCCGTGAGGTTAGAGCCACCATTGCCAGATTGTGGGCGTTTGTGATAGAGTCTATATCACCGGTAAGCCGGATTGAAAACGGGGTCAGCGGAATGCACTGTGCAAGTCCCCCGCCAGCTGCCGAGCCTTTGATATTGAATGTAGGCCCGCCGCTGGGCTGGCGAATAGCGCCGACTACGCGCTTGCCAATTTTGCCAAGGCCTTCGACAAGACCGATACCGCTGGTTGTTTTGCCCTCTCCCAACGGCGTCGGCGTAATTGCAGTTACATCAATATACTTTGCGTTGGGCGCATCTTTGAGGCGGTCGAGCACTTTCATATAATCAACCTTGCCCAACTGCAGGCCCATAGGCAGCAGTTCATCTTCTTTAAGTCCCATTTCGTCCGCCAACTGGCGAACCGGCTTCATAGTTTTTTCGGCAGCTTCTGCAATCTGCCAATCCTTCATTTTCGTTGCGTCAAGCTTCATAAGTTATTATCCTCACTTCCAATTTATTCCCCCTCTTTGCATATTTTCAGCGAGTCCCTTAAACCCGCTTTTCATTTCTCAGAACACTATTTTCAATTTCCAATTACCCTTTGTTTGCCGCAGTATAAACCTTCAGGTAAGAATCCGAATATAACTGCTTGTTCATCAGCATTTCAGCGGTAGCAACCACATTCATCAGTTCCGTATCAAGCACATCAACAATGGCCGAATCCATACCATGGGAGACAGCCATAGCAAGAAATATTCGATTTATCAGGCTTCTTTCGGTTGTTCCCTGAGAGAGATTTGACAGTCCCATAGTCATATGCGGCGCAGGCTCAGCCAGATATTTTATCTGGTCCACTGCGGCCAGAATATTGCCGGGCTGAACCTGGGCATCCGGCACCTTGACCGGCAGAATAATAGGGTCAACGAACAACCGCTGTAAGTCAAAGCCCTTCTCCATGGCCTTTGAGATGATTTCCGCAGCGATAGCCACTCGTGTATCAATATCCTGAGGCACACCGTTTTTATCCATAGTAAGGGCAATGAGACTTCCCTTCGGCCCCGCCTGCCGGGCCATTTCGATGTATCTGTCCAATATCTGCTCATCGCTTTTCCTGTTCAATGGTGATGAATTGAGCAAAACACCATTGTCGGTATTAATGACCTTCAGTCCCGCAGCAATAACGTCAGGTTTTTGTGAATCCAGACATATCGGCGTTGTGCAGGTCTCCTGGATTGTCTCGACGAGCCACTGTATAGTCCCTTCCTGGTCGGCCGCTGCGGTGCCAACATTTACATCCAGATATGTGGCTCCTGCTTCGGTTTGCCTCCTGGCAAGATCCTGAATGACTTTTTTATCTTTTTCAGCAATGGCCTGTTTTACATCCTGGAACATCCCGTTAATTCTTTCTGCAATTAGTATCATAATCAAGACCTTTCCTAAACTAAACTTTACAGCAAAATCCAACCACTATCGGCTATAGAGTTGATTGATAAAATTATTGACAGTTTTGGCTGCTCGTGGATGACGCATCCGAATTATATCAACGCCGGCCTGCAAAAGGCAGATAGCCGTAGCCGCCTCCCACATTGGGCCTCGGTCACTAACATCTCCCCAACCCGGCGCATCGGCAAGCTTGGCCTCTTTTGCCCGCCAGGATTCATAACCAACGTCACAAATGGCCGGCATCGCCATCATTTTATCACCATCGAGAGCCGCAAGACGCTGACGCTCCTGAATCGAATAAGCATACTCTATTCCATATCCCAGCGCTCCGGTGGCTTGAAATGTTACTATTCGTTCCAGCGGAAACCCCATATCCGAAGCAAGAATATTAACCTGCTTGGCGATATTAATGTCCAGAGGCGCTTCGGTAATGAGATTGTGCCCATCGGCAATGGCGATAGCCGTCAGGGCCTTGTAATTGTTTTCTGAAACAGTGCCAATCAGGCAGTTTTCTCCTTTTGCGGCCTCACTCACCTTCGGCATAACCTGATTATCTTTATCATCGAATCCACAGCCCCACAAAACAAGCGGTACACCAACGGCCTTTAGCACATCTTGGGTAACTTTGACTGCGTGAGCAGCGTCCTTATCACCTTTATCAGGGTGAATACCATCGAATTTAAGACAGATTAACTCTGCTCCGAGTTCTTCGACGCACTTTTTGGCCCAGTCGGTCGGGCTGTTGAGCACATCTTTATAGTTTTCAGCCAGGACATCAGGCCAATCCTCGGGCCTACTGTCGAGAACGTCCATAGCAATAACCGGTTTTTCGCCCATTTGGTCCGCAGAGCCGCCATAGACTACGTTTTTCGCACCGCCTATGGTTACGGTAGATGTGCGAGTACCACCATCATCTTTGGTTGCTCCAAGGGTAAGGCAATTTACCGAGCCGGTAAAACTTTCTGCAACTTCAGGAACTGGCATTTGAAATCCTCCAAAGTTTTCAATATTATTAAAATTTCTTAAACTTAAAACATTTTACAATAACCAAAATCACTATTAAGACCAAACTCTGTCATTTACCCATTGTGACAGGATTTGCTTTCATTTTTTGTTCAAGTATTTCTTTAACAGCTAAAAATGCGATGCTGCCGGCTTCAAGGTCGAAGATAGTTTTACCCTGCATTGAAGCATTACAGACAGTCTGGTCGTAAGGGACACATCCCAATATATTTATTGCATCCAGTTCTCTTGCTTTGTCAGTTTTGTTCCAGATAATGCCGATTTCTTTTACGGTTATTGGTAATTTTTCAGCGAGTTCAAAAATTCTTTGAGCGGTAACTGTTCCAAGAGCCGTTGCTTCAGCTACTATACAAAGCAGGTCGATATTATTAGTGGTTCTGCGGGAGAGATGTTCCATACCCGCTTCATTATCCATCACTACATAACTATACGCACCGCTTAGTTTGTCAAGAAACTGCCGCAGGAGGTTATTTGCGGCGCAATAGCAGCCGGGCCCTTCCGGCCGACCCATAGCAAGTAAATCAAATCCACTGCTCTCGGTAATCGCCTGTTGAATACCATATTCAAAAGAACGTACCCTGTCTGTCCCCTGAGTGCTGGGTGACTTTTCTGCGGCTTTTTCCCGAATTTCCGCAATGGTCTGTTCCGGCTCGGCCCCAATCATCAAACCCAAACAGGAATTAGCGTCGGCATCTACGGCAAGAACTGCGCCTTTGCCCTGCTCACACAGATACCTGATAATCATAGCGGCAAGGGTCGTTTTGCCTGAGCCGCCCTTTCCACTTATTGCGATAGTTTTTGCCATATGTTTTTTCCTATCTCTCCGGTCTATAAGGGTTCCCATTTTGCGATTTATTGCGAAATGGGAACCCTGCACTATTGACAAAACCTACCGACGGGAACAGCGATAAATCCGTATGAGGCAGAAAATTAGCCCTGATGAATTCATCCATATACCCCGGATGACTCATCAAATCAAAATATGTCATACTTTTGGCGATTTGCTCAGCCGCCTCAAGGGCCTCCCTGCTAAGTAGAACGGTCTTTGCACCTGCGATAGACGTGTTGCCCACAAACTGTATCTTTTCCAACGGCACATCCGGCAGCATACCGATAGTAACGGCCTGCTGAACGTTCAGGAAGTTTCCGAAGCCGCCTGCAATATAAACCGCATCAATATCTTCGGTCCTGGTTTGTGTCGAATCCATAAGAACCTTAATCGCAGCAAAAACACCCGCTTTGGAACGAACCAGATTGTTAATGTCTGCCTGTGTTATTACGATTTCCTGGTGGTCGTCCGTTGGCGGCACTAATTGAAACTGTCGGCCGCTTTCAGCTTCTGAAAATCTTTCGTCATCGCTTAGTTTAAAATTTCCTGTCCGGTCGATAATGTCGTTTGCAAAAAGCTCGGCAATTGTATCCAGAAGGCCTGAGCCGCAAATACCAACCGGATGGGCATCGCCGATTGTCTTAAAGTTGACAGAACCGTCGCCCAAAACGGTCAGTTTCTCGATAGCGCCGGCTCCCGCCCTCATACCGTGCTTGACACCGCTTCCTTCAAACGCCGGGCCTGCTGAGCTCGATGCACAAACCTGCCAGTCCTTATTGCCAAGAACAACCTCGCCATTCGTTCCTATATCAACAAAAAGTGAAGTTTCCTTCCCTGTATAAATTCGTGTAGTCAATACCCCTGCAACTATGTCACTGCCTATGTATGCAGCCACACTGGGCAGGCAGTACAATAAGCCACGCTTGTTTATCTGGATGCCGGCTTCCGCCGCTCGGATTGGCGGTACAAAACCTACCGAGGGAATATAAGGTTCTTTACGAATTCGAGTTGGGTCGAGATTCAGCAGAAAATGCGCCATTGCGGTATTGCCCGCACAAATAATTGCAGTTATGTCCTGCAAATCGATTTTTTGCCTGGTCACAAGCGTCACAATCAGATTGTTGACATCGTGAACGATACGATTCTGTAACTCGTCAAAGGCGTTATTCTCTTCGGCATAAATGATTCGGCGAATATAGTCTTCCCCAAAATTTATCTGGCTGTTATACGTCGCTTCAGTATCTATTGTTTTGGCATTTGTCAAATCGATTAGATGGGCCACAACCGTGGTTGTGCCGAGGTCAACCGCCACGGCAAAATTCGTATCAGAGCGTCTGGCTGGCTCAACCTCTATAACTTCCGTAGTGCCGCCTCGGCGACCTATTGTTACCGAAACCCTGTAATTTGCTTCAACAAGCTGCTTCGAGAGTTTTTGCAGAATGCGAAAGCCGGTCTGCATTATCGGGGCGTCGATTTTGTCCCGAATAGCCAGATACAGCCTCTCGTGGTCGGCTGTATTGTCGTGTATAGTCGGGGCTGACATCTCAACGGCAAGTTTGCGAACCAGGGGGTCAAAACCAAACACACCCGCACGCACTTCGCCGGCCAACTCGCTGAATCTGTGAGCGTCCGTGTCCATAAGTATCTGACTCGTTTCCAGAGTGTGAAATTTTGGAACGGTTACGGTCATATCAGAAAGGATTTTGGTCTGGCAGGCTAAAACCACATTTTCACGTGTCTCTTCAGGGGTAAGTAACGTGGTGGGTCTGCTTTGAAATTCTCCCTCATCGACTATGATTTTGCATTTGCCGCAATAGCCGTCCCCTCCACAGATGCTGGTAAGATATACACCAACCTTACGGGCGGCTTCAAGTAGAATAGCTCCTGCCGGAACTTTTATCTTAAGGCCGCTCGGCTCAAAACGGACTGTGCATTTTTTCTTTTTGTTCTCTTTCATTTCATATCTCGTTTGAGACACTTTACAAATGTCCCAAAGAGCTATTAGTTCCAGACTTCCTGCAGATATTTAGGCAACATCGAACATTCTCTCGGGCCGACCATAACTTCCCAGTTTGTAGCTTCCTCGAGTTTGCCGCTCATCACAGCCACATAACCGGGGATTATAAGTTTACGGTGTTTAACGATGCCTTCTACATTGTACTTGGTCATAGCGTCAGCAACGGTTTTCTCGTTGAGTTTATCTCCTGAATAAGCAGTCAAAACACTTGTACCCTCGGTGTCAACAACAAGAATGTAGCTTGGTATGCGAGAGGCTTCAACATCCGATTCAACAGTGTAATAAGTCAGTGAAAAGTTCGTAGTAAACATCAAAGGTGCATTTTCATCAGGCTCGCCGATAGAATATATTTTCGGCTCCACCTGGACAGGCTTCTGCGGATCGCTGAAAACATTCATCATCGTGGTAAGCATAGGCAACAGAGCATATTCTTTTACAGTATCGACTACCACAATAGAGGCATACTTACAAACCAAACCTATTGCCGTGGCTAACTGTGCATCATCATCACTATCGGTAACAAATGAAAGCGTCGGGTAACCTAACGGTCTGAAGGTCTTTTTCAGGGCCAGTGCCCGTATCTTCGAGAGGCCATATAACTGCTCTCGCATAGTCGGAGCCTCAAGGTATAATACAATATCCTCAACTCCCTGGGCCTTAATTTTTTCAGTAAGCTCAGCAAGTTCCTCAATGGATTCGGCCTTTGCCACAATTGGGCAGTTATTTTCTTTAGCAATTTTTGCCATCGCTTCGGCAGTATCGCCCGAAGCATGTGCAAGCAGAGGTACAGCTTCTGCGGTTTTGCCCACTGCCGCAGCCATCGCTTCCGGTGATTGGGTTACCAGAATCATCGCAAGGCTGCTCGATTCTTTTACTGCAGCAGCCGCCTGAGCAAAGGTATCGGCCGAACCGCTCTCGTTAATAACTGCTATGGCATTAACACCGAGTTTAGTCCCGACCCGCTCAAACTGAAGCGAATTCACAGTCTCAATTCTTTGTTTTAAGTCCTCGCCAGCCAGTTTGTCCGAGACCGTAACGGCCAAAACCGTGGGATTGTGAAACTTTTCTTCGTGTCGAAACATCACCGTCTCCTGACCGACCTGCACCTGATTATCACCACTGCCGAAGCTCACTTTGCAGATAGGCGGTGCGGCGGCGGCAGCAAGTTTTTGTTTGGCTTCCTCGGAAACATCAGGGCAATCGTCCAGTTTAGCACGTTTTTGGGCAAGCTGCATAGCAAAGGCCAGACAAGTAGGCATACCACACTTCTTACAGTTGGTCTTTGGTAGGAGTTTGAAAATATCTAATCCTGTTAGCGCCATAATTTTTATCCTTTACTGTAGTAATTTTTTCACAAAATTCATATTTCGTATCCTGCTCCACTTTTTGGGCAATACACTTTAAGCTTTTAAAACATAGGCTCCATGGCGATTACAGGATGTCCGGCCTTGGTGATAAACTCTAAAACTTCCTCTTCCGTAGTAGCTATGGTTTCGTCGGCAATCTTGTTGAGGAACTCTTCGCCACCAAGTTCGAATTCTTGAGCCCTTTTGATAAAAGTATCTTTAATTTCCTCTTTGAGCATGCTTGGCATCCACACAATTCTTTTGATTCCACCTTCGGCTGCAATAAATTTTCTTGAGTTTATATAGTGCTTCGAGTGCCCGATGAAGCCGGGCGTCTGGTTTCCGCCGCCGACGGTACCGGCCAGCGTTGAAAACTTCATTCCACAGGGAGCCATCTCGGTAAACTCACGGTTGACTATCATTATTCCGCCGGTCGAAGGCAGTACCGCTGCGATACATTCGAAGCATCCACAGGAGGTCATTGGGTCAAAAATCATACTATACTGGCTCATTCGCTCGATATTGCCGCCACTGGCCTTGAGTACAAAATCATTTACTTTATCCCACTGCCCGATAGTTTCATCAATACAATTTCCCTTATCGATAGGCTGGTTTGGGCCTGTTGGGGTTATCTCATACGCCGCCCTGCAGTCCAGCCAGCTATAAGCCCCACACAAACCGGGCCTTTCCGGCGAAACCACACAAACATGGTTCGGAGCGAAACTTTGACAAAGTGTGCAGGAATAATAAGTTTCGATATCTTCATCTGTCATACCAGCAAGGCGTTTGTCACGTTCGGCATATACCTTACGCGCCATTTCGCCAAGCTTTTGCACCTCGTCCTCAACGGTATAGATCTTGACCTGGACTTTGTCGATAATGTTAGAATACTGCTCGTGAAACATCGCATGAAGAAGTTTACCAATATGTTCGAGTCTAAATCCGGCCTCGAAGGCGTCTTTACTAATTCGCAGCCAACTGATGTCTCGCTGGCCCATATGCCAGATACCCTGCGCTTCGTTGATAAAAGTATGGACCTGCCTTTCGAGAACCGGCTCGAAATCGGACTGCATTTTTCTTCCAGCCACTTCAATAATAATTCCCAGCGGCATTTGCCCGCCCGGCTCAAGCGTATCGACATCAGGGCCATTTAGTTTCACGCTGCCGTCTTCGACCTCGCTGATATCCCGCATCCTAAGCCATTCGAAGGCCGGTGTTCTTTGGCCGCCAAACTCACAGTACATATCTTCCTTGCGGATGCGCTCACCTTCGAATGCCGGACTGCAGGCAACTGGAATCGGAATCTCAGAGATTTTTATTTTCAGACCACGAACCTCGATACATTTCTCCACGATTTGGTTATACGGAACATCGGAAACAACGTGCTCATAGGTGCATATACCGGTGGGTAAAATCTCAGGGATGTCCGAGTCTGCAATGACAGGGAAGCCGTAATTAATCGCACCTGCGGCGGTTGCGTACCATTCGTCGGTAACTTCGCCAAGGGCCATAACAAAGGCGAAGATTCTGTTTTTATTATACAGCAGGTTTCTCCGAAAATCACCGGCTTGAACACCACCAAAGCTAAGAGCCGCCCTGCTGGCAAAGCCGAGGGAATATATAGCCGAGGTAATTTCTCTGCCGAAAGGTACCAGTCGGGTTTCCCAGCCCAACTGCACACCGCCCTCGACAAGCTGCTCAGAGAACGTTGTGCCGTTATTATGCGCAGACATAAAAACGTACAGGCATCGTTCCTGGAGCTTACGAGCGATATCAACCGCTGTTTCAACATCAGGTGCGGCACCTGCTATCGCGGCGAAACCCGGGGCCGTGCCGTCAACAAACTGAATGCCACGCTCGCGCAGAATTGCATCATCGGCAGCACCAAGCCAAATACCATCAACCGGATTGGGGCCAATCACATACTTGCAGGCCTCTATAATCTCTTCTGCAAACAGTGTTGCCATACCCGCATCAAGGGCAGGCCCCAGATAAGGAATCCACAACTCATCGTCAACTAATTCCGGTAGCAAAGGTTTGATTTCTTCGGTCATTACATCTTCGAAATCTGACAATTTCTCTACGACTCGACCGGTCATCGAATAAATAATCGGCATGTAATAGCCGGTGTTCGGGAACGCAACAGGACAATCTTTGCCTTTTTCCTTTATGGCACGCGACAATATGTCTTCGGCCTCCTTAACTATCTTATGGGAACCGCGTATGGCTGCTGATGCAATTATTTTTGACATAGCTTAACCTGCTTTCTTTTATATTCTATATATTATCTTTCAATAATTCTTTATATCATTCTATACTTAATGCACGCCGGTCTTCCATATCATAGAGCTTGCGTTCTTTCTTTACGTCAATACCCAGTGCCTGACGCTTACTTTCGATATGTTCAATCATCATACCGGCGGCCTTGATGGGGTCCCGCTCGAAGGCCCATTTACCGCCTATATCTTTTTCCATCTCCTCGGTTAAATACCGAGTCAGGTTTTCAGAGCCGAGAACGGGCAGGGGCTCGGCGATAACAGTAAAGACCCCGGAAGCCACAAAATACATGCCTATGGAGACCGCTTTTTCCGACATCCATTCGGGTGCGGCGCCGGCGACAGGTAAATCTGCGATATCATCACCAAGTCCGCCTTCGGCAACTGTGTTTGCGAGGATTGTTAAAATCCTGCTGTTATCCACACAGGAGCCGACGTGCAGTACCGGCGGTATGCCCACTGCCTCACATATTTCCCGCAGTCCTTTGCCGCAGTATTTGCCGATTACATCTGGCCTCATCAACCCTGCCTTAGCCGCGGCAATCGCGCTGCAGCCGGTGCTTACAACTAGAACATCATTTTTGATAAGTTCTTTTATCATTTCAAGATGACCATAATCGTGGGTCTGTTTCGGATTGTTGCAGCCCACAACTCCCGCGGCCCCCTTGAGGCGTCCTGAAATAATACCATCATTCAGCGGCCGGTAACTACCGCGAAATCGACCGCCAAGCTGGTAAAAAACATTCTCGGTTGTAAAACCTGCGATTCCGCGTTCGCTGACCTGCGGAATCCTGACCTTGCCACTTCTGTTCTCAAAATTCTCAATACCGATATTGATAATTTGACGTGCGGTTTCCACGGCTTTGTCTTCATTAAATTCGATATGTTCTGCCTGTGGGATTTTGCACTTGGGCGAGGTGGTAATCAGCTTCGTATGGAAGCAGTCGGCAAGCGACCCAAGGGCGGGCATAATACATTGTACATCCACCAGCATAACCTCCACCACACCGGTCGTTATTGCCAATTCCTGCTGAAGGAAATTACCAGCAACCGGTATTCCATGACGCATCAGTATTTCATTAGCAGTGCAACACATACCGGCAATGTTGATGCCTTCGGCACCTTTTTCCTTGGCCATTTTTATAAATCCGGGTTCCTGTGACACGCCCACTATTATATCTGACAGTGTAGGGTCGTGTCCGTGCACAATTATATTGACCTGTTTGTCATCCAGTACACCAAGATTGGAACCGAACCGAATTGGCTCAGGGTCGCCGAACAATATATCCGAAAGCTCGGTTGCTATAAGCGACCCGCCCCATCCATCCGCCAGGGACGCCCGAATACCCTGCTTTAGAAGATTCCTGTAGTCCGCACCTACACCTATATGAGTCCTGTGCATAATCTCAACAATTTCACGGTCAACAGCGCGCGGTGTTACGCCAAATTCCTTCCATACCTTCTGCCGAGCCGGCGGTGCATAAGCAGCCACACTGGTAAGTGTTCCCTCGTGCCTGCCAAATTCATTCATTACCGCATCAGACAAATCACCGGCAATATCCTTTATTTGCCTGTTCTTTGTCTCAATACCGTATCTTGCAGCAACTTCCTTCAATTTGCGCTCATTCTTTATCATATAATCGCAACTATCACTCTCAACCACCATCCTGAGAGTGTGTGCTATACCACGGCCATGGTCGGAATGTGCAGCGGCGCCGCCGGCAACCATTCGTATCAGGTTTCTTGCTGCAATCGTATCTGCATTGGCACCACAAATACCCTTCGGTGCTTTTTTAGAAATTCGACACGGCCCCATCGAACAAATTCGGCAGCAAATACCTTGCTTTCCAAATCCGCACTGCGGCGACTGGGCGTCGAGCCTGTCCCATGCATTCTGCTGGCCGGCATTGGCCATATGAGCTATCATTTCCTGCGACGCCTTGTCCAGACTACGTTTTGTTTCATCCATAACAATTCCTCATTAAAGCTAACTTCTGCTTGAAACAAGCATTACAGTTTCTCTACTTTTCCAACAAACGTTTTGTTTTAATCTCTTCATTCACATATCATCAGCTTAATTTACTGCTTTTTCCTCCGTGCTGATTAAATCCACAAGTTTATCTTTGGCCTGTTTTAATGTGCTCACCAGTTCTGTATCAGCCTGATAAACCGGTTTTACTTCAAGGTCTGCCTGCTGGACAGCAGGACTATATTCAATGTTGGCAAGAATGGCCATATCTGACAGTGCAGACTTAATCGTTTGGGCCTGAGATGTGTCTGTAATCTTATTTGCGAATGCTGCAATGTGCTTTATTCCAAGTTCTTTGCTCATTTTCGCTATATTTATAGCAGTCTCAATGCTTCTGCTGCCGGGTTCAACAACCACTACAAGCGCATCAATACCCTGAATGCTGGCTCTGCCCATAAATTCGACTCCGGCAGCCAAATCAACCAGTACAACCTCCTGGCGTTGCAGTATGGTATGTGTAAGCAGAGCCTTCAAAAACGCTCCTTCCGGGCAGGCACAACCTGCTCCGGCCTGGCTAATACCCCCTAAGACCAGCAATTTCAAGCCTTTAACCTCAAGCCAGTATTCCTCTGCCAAATCACTAACTTTAGGATTTAACCTGAAATACGCCCCTACAGAGTCTTTCCCTGTACCGGTGCGTTCGCATATCAGTTGCTTCATTTGGATAAGGGGCTGTGGGCTTTGCTCTGAAGATACCCCAAAAGCTGATGCAAGATTGCTGTTCGGGTCGGCGTCTATAGCCAAAACATCAAATCCACCCTCAGCAAACAACTGTGCCCAGACCGCACAGACTGTGGTCTTGCCTACTCCTCCCTTGCCCGCTATCGCTATCTTTACGCCAGAACTCATCGAACTCTAACCTACTATTAAAAAAAGGCTTACATAACATTATACAATGATTTGGTGTTCGCCGCTTTTGTAATACCAATGAGCTTTGCGTCTTTCTCTACACCACGTTAGCCCTTGAAAAAACGAAACTTAAAATCTTTCAATAACTAAGCTTAAGACACGCTCTTAATTGAAAATACTGTATTTTACTTTTATTTAAATCTATGTCAAGCGTTTCTCTAATATATTTTAATATTTACCTTATAACGTTTGATTTTATTGACATAAACAGGGAAACTAATCAGGGTTTGTTGGTTTAGCGAATGGCTTAACTGTCTTTGGTAACAGTTTTAACTAACGCCTTGACAGCAATATTCACCCCAGCCAGCAAGGCATCCAAAAGCAGATGCTCCCCTGCTGTCTGGTCAAAAAGAATGGATGCCCTGGCGCCAAATTCCTCATCACCCCGCCAAATCACTATCGTTACAGGAACGCGAGGTAATATGTAAAACTGAACTGAGGCATCACCAAACTCGCATTTCTCCGCAGCAAACTGCCGGGCAGTCTCATATAACAATTCAGGAGATTGACCAAACGCCCCTTCCAGCTTTTCGGTTGGTAGTTTGTGAAGCCCTCTGAAGAAAAACTGGCCTGTGGGCAAAGTTTCAGCCCTGACAAGTTTATTTGCAATCGGCAAATCCTTAGCGTTTATCAGGTACGCAAGAATACAAAGCTGCTCGAAAAACTCAGCCGGTTTTTGCGGTGAACCCGGCTTGAGAGAAAAAATCTGCTTATCCTCAAGATTAACCACATATTCGGTATTCAGCAAAGTAACAACATAGCGCTGCGGCGAGCTAAAGCATTGACACTTTGCTCTTTTGGCAGTTTGCTGACAATCAAGCCCTATGAGTTGTTGCCAAAGGCCCTGATGAACCATATCTGATTTCGTACCTTTTAATGTTTAAAGTGCCGCTTGCCGGTAAAGACCATAGCGATGCCATGTTTATCCGCACAGGCAATCACCTCGTCATCCTTGTTCGAGCCGCCCGGCTGAACTATTGCTGCAACACCAGCCTTGGCGGCATTTTCGACGTTATCAGGGAATGGAAAAAACGCATCTGAAGCCATTGCAGTACCGTTAGCTTCATCCCCGGCTTGCTTGAAGGCAATCAATCCGGATTCGACCCGATTCATCTGGCCGGCGCCGACACCTAAGACTTTTCTGTTTTTGACCAGAACAATAGTATTGCTTTTAGTATGTTTGGCAGTCAGCCAGGCAATACGCAAATCCTCAAGCTGTTCATCAGTCGGTTTGGCTTTTGTCGGATATTTCAATACGTCCGGCTCCCAGCCGACCATATCCCTCTTTTGCATAAGCAATCCGCCGATAACGCAGCGAACGTCAAATTCACCAGTATCAATTTTGGCTCTGTCGATTGGTCCGGTTTCCATCAGGCGGACCCTGCTGCCCCAGCCCTTCAAAGTCCTGATTATTTCAGTTGCATCTTCATCAAACTTCGGAGCGATAATCACCTCAGCAAAGAAGCCGCTGGCGCCTCTGGCCTTACCAAATCGGCTGTAGGATTCCATAATTGTTCTGGCCAATTCAACATCAACTTTTCTGTTCAGAGCGATTATGCTGCCGAATGCGCTGATGACATCACCTTCGTAGGCCTTTCTATATGCCTCGATAATATCCTCATCGACCGCACAGCCGCACGGATTAAGGTGCTTAACGACAATCGCCGCCGGCTCGTCAAATTCCTTGACCAGTTCAAAAGCTGCGTTGACATCTAAAAGATTATTAAAGCTAATGCCGGTTTCGCCTTCCAGCAAAGCGGCACTGCTGATTGACGTTTCGCCGCTCGCCGCCAGCTTATAGAACGCAGCGCTTTGATGAGGATTTTCGCCGTAACGCAGCGTCTTTTCTTTTGTAAGTGCGATAGAGACCTTCTGCGGGTACTCCACCGCCCCCCTGCCGTTAAGATATTTCGCAATAGCGGCGTCATAAGAAGCTGTCAGCCCGAATGCAATTCTGGCCAAATCACTGCGCAGCTTTTCACTTACAGCGCCGTTTGTTTTCTCCATCTCTACGATGACCGTCTCGTACTGGTCGGGATTTGTAACAACCGTTACAAACTTGTTATTCTTTGCAGCTGAGCGAATCATACTCGGCCCGCCGATATCAATATTTTCAATTGCCTCTTCTAAGGTGCAGTCGGCTTTGGCTATTGTTTGTTCGAACGGATACAAATTCACGCAGACCAAATCTATCCACTCAATACCCTGCTTGCCCATAGCAGCAATATGTTCGGCATTATCTCTAAGCCCCAGTAATCCGCCGTGAATCTTGGGATGAAGAGTTTTTACCCTCCCGTTCATCATTTCCGGAAAACCGGTAACCGACTCGATACCGGTAATGTCAAGTCCGGCCTCGCCAAGCTTTTTGGCCGTTCCGCCGGTACTGATTATTTTTACACCCATTTTACTTAGTTTACCGGCAAAATCAACAACGCCGGTTTTGTCAGAAACACTTACCAATGCAGTCTTAATCTTCACATCCATTTCTATTACTCTCCTTACCTTGGAAAAACCATAAATCTATATTTGAAATTTGCACCTATAACAACAATCACCGGGATTTGCAAGCTAAACTACACAAAAAAACCCCCGCTTCGATACAAATAATGCAAAAAAAATATTCCTGATAAGTTTGTACCTGCATAAGAATTGCTTTTTCTCCCCCTTCCCTCCCCCCAAGCCGGATTATATTTTTCTGGAAAAACTATTGATACAAATCGACAAATTCATATTTTTCCGCCTGTTCCGGCTCCAAATGCCTCGATTAACACTGAAAAAGTTTGGACATTCAAGGCAAAGTTGTTATTGTGTTTACAATGAGGCTTAGTGGCATAGCCGAACAGTGGTATTTAATGTTATATGGGAAATCCCAAATTAGTTGTGGAGTGAATCTGATATGCTATGGAGAAAAATAAACCTTGAATTATTGTTAAAAAGCGGCCTGGCCTATAGATTGCTTATTCTCTGTGCCCAAACACTTTTCCTCTGGGTAACGACTGGGGTCTTTAGACTGGCATTTGGCGCTTCGATTGTCTGGAATGGAATTAATTTACTCTTGTACTATGTGTATCATTATATGTTTCATAGAATGTTTAAGATGGGAAAAATGGACAATAGTGCAGTCTAAGATTATGTGTAATTGTCAACAAGGCCTGTTGAAAAACCGGAATTTTTGCCAAAATACCGCAAACAAATCTTAACAGTTTTTACTTTTGACTTGCTCCTTGTTTAGCCCCTATCTCCGCCGCATTCGTCAAACCCAAATCCGCTGGCCTTGCCACCGGCTTACTTAGCCCCGTCCTCCCAGGCTGTGTCACAATTAGGATTTTGCAAATTTTACCTGCGTTTTTAAGTGAAAAATAAAGGTAGACCAGGTAATTTTTGAATCATGACACAGCCTGTCCAGCCGAGAGGGCCAACGCGAGGCTTGGCTGAGAGGCATTCCAAATACCCGGTCTCAATAAAAAGCAGAAAAAAAGCAAAAAATTTCAAAAAATTTGATATTTAACTTGTACACAAGCAGTACAGATGATATTGTCACTCCCACAATTTCGTTTAGGTATGTCCCGTAGGTATGTCTGGGTTATACCGGAGAAGTATTGTGAAATAAGGAGAAAAGGATCGCGGTGTATGTGTTAATGAAAACTGGAGGGTGCGGAAATAGTTGTTTAGTGTGAGTAATTAAAGCACTCAAAGGTAGGCGAAATCGAAGTTTCTCCTCACTGCGGAGGGCTGCACCCCCTATTTTATGATGAGAAAGAATTGCGCATTTTATCTGTGCGCTAATTCTTAAACGTCATAGTTATGGATTTTACAACTTTCCGAGCCGCTTATGAAAGGAGGTGAGAAAAAGCGGGTAGTTAAGAAAGTCGTACATTATTGAGTAACGCATAAGGTGTGTGTTACCAGAAGGAGGTATTAACAATTTATTTTTAAGGAGAAAATATGATGTACAGAAGATTTACTTGCTTAATTTCACTTCTTTTGCTCGCAGGCCTTGCAGCAGGGCCCACACTCGCCGCCGACCCTGTTGGCTACTGGAATTTTAACGATGGCACCGCCGCCGACAGCAGCGGCAACGGTCATCACGGGACACTCTCCGGCAGCAGGATTAGTATAATTGACGACTCCGAGAGGGGCAGCAAAGTAGTGGATGCTGACAACATAGCCAGCACCGTTAACAGTGTCGTTGGTTGTGGAGACGGCAGTTGGTGCGACATAACCGATGAACTCACAATTGCCACCTGGTTCACTCTCGAAAATATTCACACCAGCAACATATATATGCTCACCAAGGGAAGCGCCTATCAGATTACCAGCAACGGCACTTCTGATGGAATAAGGGTTTATATGGCCGGACTGACCAGTACCACTCTCACAACCTCGACACCGGTAATGGACGGTAAATGGCATCACCTTGCAGTAACTTATGATTCGGCAACAGGTGAAAGAATAATCTATAT
>Ga0180431_10001558_pt1 | contig 31844 bp, 34 predicted proteins | sample SS_ome_11_FD_132459 | JGI IMG/M metagenome (GOLD analysis project Ga0180431, IMG submission 132459) | Hypersaline lake sediment archaeal communities from the Salton Sea, California, USA - SS_1_MS_1 metaG | ecosystem: Environmental > Aquatic > Non-marine Saline and Alkaline > Hypersaline >... | reverse complement strand
GGGAGCTGAAGAGGGGGAAATCCTAGGCCTCAATTGACCAGCATTCTGCCACGGCGTCGCATCAGGGTGCGAGGGAATCGAGGGGCGATACGGCGTTCCCCTTCTCGTCGTACAGCTCGCCGCCGAGTGAGGTAATGTATACGTTGGTATATGCTCGCGACTCCCATTTGAATACTATTCGGTTGTTCGAGTCGAGTATGGTCAGGTTCCTCCCCCGCCTCTCCGACCTGAGCTTTTCGTGAAGGTAGCAAATCCGGTTGTTTCTTATCGTCAGGATCTTCTCGCCTTTTCTGTTGAAGGTGTTTACGGAGATATTGGGAAATTTCTCGGGGTAGGGAACCTCCTTCGCGATGAGATAAAAGGTGTCATCGAGCTCCTCCCCGACGATAATCTCATTGCTCAGAATATCTTCGCATTTGTAGTTGTGATAGGCGTTTATTCGTGTTGTCGTTGTGCGTATGGCCATAGCAGGTGCTGATCCGTTTCGCTCCTGCCGCGTGCTCCGAAGCTCACCGCTGCACGCGGATATTATACTGCAATTAATAAGGATCGCTGCCCCTTTTTGTAAAGTGAAAAATGGAGTGATTCATCCCCTCTCGATGCTGCGAGAGCGCCGGCAGCCCGCTGCGGAGTCATTTATTATCCGTCTCTCGGAATAATTTCCTTGCCATTTTAGTTCTCCCGATATATTCTTTGTTTCCCTTCGAGGTGTAACGGATATCGCCATATGATGCCGTACTGGTGCTTCATCCAAGCCACCCATTTCTTCGACAAGGAGGTATGCAGTTGCCATGGAAAGATTGGGCAATCATCTTCTAGCAGAGCTCTTTAACTGTGATGAGAAGTGCCTCAATAATCTCGAGTGGATCGAGAATGCGCTTCTCGGCGCTGCCAAAATTTCCCGCCTGACAGTGATAAATCACTTTTTCCACGAGTTCAGTCCCTACGGTATCAGCGGGGTGGTGATAATTGCCCAGTCACATCTTACCATACATACCTGGCCTGAATACGGCTATGCTGCCGTTGATATCTTCACCTGCTGCGAGAGAGATGTCCGGAAGTCGATTGATTATCTGAAAGAGGCTTTCAGCGCCGAGCGCGCTCTGGTCTATGAGCTTCAGCGGGGAGTGCTTCCTGAAGCTGTTCAGGGCAAGGGGGTGCCTCGCGTCGTTCCCGGTATATAACGATGGAATTGATTGACTGGCTCGTTCTTATCACCTATATCATCCTGGTTATAGGGATGAGCTATCTCATCGGCAGAAAACAGAAAAATCAGGAGGACTATTATCTCGGAGGCAGGCGGATCGGGGCCTGGCAGGTCGGCTCATCCCTGATGGCCAATCAGGTGAGCGCCATCAGCCTCATCGGCGCGCCGGCATTTATAGCAATCAGGGCGGAGGGGGGGCTCACCTGGCTTCAGTACGAACTTGCCGTTCCGCTCGCAATGATCTTTATCATCGCCTTTCTCGTTCCCCTGTTCTGGAAGACGGGCGGCATCACTATCTACACCTATCTGGAGCGGCGGTTTGGTCTCGCCGCCCGGACGCTGGTCGGCATGATATTTCTCGTCAGCCGCTCGATGGCAACCGGCGTTGCGCTCCTGACCACCTCGATAGTCACCAGCGTCTGCATCGGCCTGGGGCTTCCCGAGACGATAATCATAATCGGCATCGTCTCACTCGCCTATACGGCGCTCGGGGGCATTACCGCTGACATATACTCCGATATCATTCAGCTCATCGTGCTGTGGCTCAGCTCGATCGTGTGCATTGTGATCCTGCTGAACCTGCTGAACGGCGAGGTCGCCTTTCTCGGTGACACTTCGAGACTCACGGTTTTTGACTTTCGGTCAACCGGCCTCGGCGACGGGAAGACCTTCTCATTCTGGCCGATGCTCTTTGGCGGTCTGTTTCTCTATGTCTCCTATTATGGATGTGATCAGAGCCAGGCACAGCGGCTCCTGGCTACGAAAGATGGCGCTCAGGCCGGTGCCGCGCTGCTGATCAATGGCATCTTTCGGTTCCCCCTGGTGCTGACCTACTGTGCGGTTGGCGTTCTCATCATCCCCTTTCTGGTGCAGGCGCCGGAGCTGGCTCGGGAGGTCGAGGCGATGAAGCCCGATTATCTGATGCCGCTGTTCTTCGTACGCTATATCCCGGCAGGCCTGCTCGGAATTATCGTGGCAGGCATCTTTGCCGCATCCATGTCGAGCCTCGACTCGGCCATCAACTCGCTGAGCGCCTCTACCTGGCAGGACTTTCTGATAAAAATCTTCCCCTCGCTTGAGGATATCCCCGATCTGCGAAAGGTGTTCTATTCGCGCGGCATTACGGTTTTCTGGGGAGTGCTCACCACCATCTTTGCGATTCTCCTCTCGGGAGGTACGGAGACCGTCATTGAGCTGGTAAACAAGATCGGCTCGGCCTTCTACGGCCCCATTGCGGCCGTTTTCTTTATCGGCATTGTCCTCAGGGTGAATCAGCGGGCTGCCCTCGGAGGATTCTTCTGCGGATTCTCCGTGAATATACTGCTCTGGCTTTTCTGTAAAGAGGTTTCCTGGATGTGGTGGAATCTGACAGGCTTTTTCTTCACCTTCGCCGGCGCCCTTGTCCTGTCCCCGCTTGTCGGCGGAACGACACAACAGAAGCCGGCGATTGAACGGGCGGCGCCCGCAGTGTGGAGATATGCCCTTTATCTCTTCCTCTGGTTTGTGGCGATTCTGCTCGTCTGCCTTCTGCTCGAGTACGCGCTCCCGAATTAGCGGGGGAGATTGGCGAGGAGAAACGGTTCAGTACCCGGACATCTCCCTATGCACGGGTATCCACTCTGAAGCCCTTCCGTATCCCCTTGGAAATGCCCTCCTGCCGGACGCTTTTCTTGATGATCTCCTCTCCCCTGTCGACGTTAACCTGCTTTGCGTATTTTTTGATGTTTTCGGTAATAGTCCTGGGGATCGGATTGGCGCCTGCTACCTTTTCAATGGCCATAAAAAACCTCCCTTTTTTTATGGTGTAAAAAGTGTACTACATCCGCGATTGTTTTTCAAGGAAAAAATACATGATTTTTTTTGCCCCTTGTAAAAAAAGAGCGGTATACCGGGTAAGTATTAAGATTCCGTTTTGTAACCTCCTATAATAGTCGCTGTACATTTAAGGATCTGTCTTTGAAAAAACAAAAGACAGATCCTTAAATCTTCTTTTTTTGTTCCCCCGGGAAAATCTCGAAGCGTCCTGTCGTTTCTCAGAATCCCAGCTCCAGCGGCATGAGCGCAACGGTGAACTTCGTCAGGCTCGGACGATAGTCTAAAATTGTCGTCACCCTGCAGACCGAGGTCGAGGCCGTGCAATTGACGCAGAAACCGGTTTTGACGCAGGGGGTGTCCAGTCCGAGCCGCTTGCAGTTTCTCGGTGTGGCGATATTCCTGATCCGCCAGAGCGCTTCATCGATATTGCTCGCAACCTTGTTTATCCCGACAAAGGAGATAACATGGCCGGGGCCGAAGATCATCGAGGCGACCCTGTTGCCAATACCGTCGATGTTGCACAACTGGCCGCTGACGGTGATGGCGTTGGCACTGGTGATGAAATAATCAGCATGGAGCTGCTTTCGGCGCATGGCCAGCGATTCTTCGAAGTCCCCGGTATCCCAGTGATCGAATACGGTATTTCCCCGCTCTTTCAGATAGGTGTCTATCTCGAGCTGCCTGACGGTTACCGAACCGCCGAGACCCACCGAGCTCTCCACCGGAATGGTGCTGTCGATGAAGCCGGCCACATCCTCCTTCGAATGCAGAATGACTGCCTCGAATTCCCTCTTCTTGAGATTGTCTCTCACGGACTCCAGCATGCGCAGTGTGTGCCATGCGGTTGCCTCTTCATATGGCATTAGAGGAGTACCTCCTGTTTTATGATCATCGATTTTTCCTCCTCTTCGGGTTTGACCCGGTAGAGGATACCGTTCTTATCGGCAATGAGGCTTCTGGCCTGCAAGAAATCACGGTATTCCGATCGGACGCTGCAGACCTTCACCAGGAGGGCGCCGGCGAGCTTCGCCCCCCGGACGAATATATCGTTATCACGCTTGAACTTCTCCTCGACGGTCTCCTCTCGCTTCGGCGAGAAGGTGGGGATGAAGACAATCTGCGCGCCGAGCTCCTTCATTGCGGTAAAGCTCTCATCAAGAAAAACATCCGCACAGATGAGCACGCCGAAGGTTATGCCGGCGGCGGAGAATACCGTGAAGGCAGTGCCGGGCGTTATTTTCCCCTCTTCGGCAAAGAAGAGATTCCGTTTCCTGTAGAACCCGAGCGGTGTGCCCCGATCATATACGAAGCTGGTGTTGTAGAGATTCCCCTTCACCGGTTCCGGAGTCGTTCCGCCGATGATAACGGTGTTGAGCGTTCGCGAGAGCGTTTCGATTCGCATGAGCTGCCGCCTGAAGCTGTGAAGGGACAGCGTGTGATTGCCCAGCCGCCTGTTGACGAAGAAGTATTCCGGGAAACAGATGAAGTGGGGCGCATACTCGCGAATCGAGCGTGAATCGGCGTGAGAAATGCAGGTGCCAATAGGTTTCTGATAGAGTACGATTTTTATCTTTCTCATGGGCGCCGGGGTGCTCTCTCGGTTGATGCTGCACATGGTGTGAAATGAAATGATTTCATAGCACACTATCATCTCGTCGAGTGGATATGTCAAGAAAATGACAGGGCGCTTCGCTGCATCTGCCCGTTGAAATTTGTGCTTGCTATATTACTCTGATTGCTGATATCATACCTGCCATCTTCCCGGTTCGTGCGGATTGATGAAAGATAAAGGGTCAGATCATATAACAAAACATACTGAGGATGGTAATGGCCAGAATAAAGCGATTCAATGTCGTTCCGCTTCTCCCTGAGAAACTTCAGCCGCTCATGTCCATTGCGAAGAATCTCTGGTGGGTATGGAACTTTGAAGCTATCGAGCTTTTCAGGAGACTGGATGTCGAGTTATGGCGGGAGATGGACCACAACCCTGTCGCGCTGCTGGGCAATCTCGATCAGCGATACCTCGATCAGGCTGCTGAATCCGAGAGCTTTATCGCTCACATGGAACGGGTCCGTGAGGAGCTGGAATGGCATCTGACGAAGAGGTCGTGGTTCGAAGATAACTGCAAAGAAACCGACGCACAGATAGCCTATTTTTCGGCGGAGTTTGGCATTCACGAGTGCATGCCCGTCTACTCGGGAGGCCTCGGGGTTCTCGCCGGTGATCACTTGAAATCTGCGAGCGAGCTGGGCCTGCCCTTTTACGGTATCGGTCTCCTCTACCGCATGGGTTATTTCCATCAGTATCTCACTGTCGATGGCTGGCAACAGGAGCGTTTTCCGGAGAACGATTTTCACACCATTCCGGTCACCCTCCAGCGGGATGAACAGAACCGACCGATAACTATCGAGATTGAGCTCCCCGGCCGTCAGGTCTTTGCGCAGATATGGGAGGCAAAAGTCGGTCGGGTGAACCTCTACCTTCTCGACACGAATACCGACCAGAATGCTCTGGAGGACCGGACCATAACCGATCAGCTCTACGGCGGCGATCTCGAAATGAGAATAAAGCAGGAGATGCTGCTCGGCATCGGCGGTGTCAGAACGCTCAAGGCGATGGGGAAAAACATCACCGTGTACCACATGAACGAGGGACATTCCGCCTTCCTCACCATCGAGCGAATCCATTCGGCCATCGGCGATGGGTTGCGTTTCAAAGAAGCGCTCGAATATGTGATGTCCAATACGGTCTTCACGACTCATACGCCTGTTCCCGCGGGAATTGATCGCTTCCCTCCGGAGATGGTTGATAAGTATCTCTCGCACTATTATAAAAAGCTCGGAATTTCCCGGGAGGAGTTCCTTGCGCTGGGACGGGAAAACCCGACGGACAAGAGTGAAACCTTCTGCATGGCCATACTGGCGCTTCGAACGGCAGCCTTCTGCAACGGAGTGTCCGAGCTTCACGGTCGGGTTTCGAGGAACATGTGGAGGAGCATCTGGCCCTCGCTCCCCGTTCACGAGATTCCCATTGAGCACATTACCAACGGTATTCAGATCCTCTCGTGGACCTCCGACGAGATGATGCGGCTCCTGAATCGATACCTGGGCCCCCGATGGATAGACAGTCCTGTTGACAGGGAAATATGGCTGTCAATCGATTCGATTCCGGATTCCGAGCTCTGGCGCTGTCGGGATCGCCTGCGCGAGCGGCTTGTCGGTTTTACAAGGCGGAAGCTGCGGGAGCAGCTCATATCCCGCGGTGTTCCGAAGACCGAGGTCATGATGGCGGACTCCGTTCTCGATTCGGAGACCCTCACCATCGGCTTTGCGCGGCGCTTTGCGACCTACAAGCGGGCAACGCTCATTCTGCGAAATATGGAGCGGCTCGAAAAGCTCCTCCTCAACAAGGATCGCCCCATTCAGATTGTCTTCGCCGGGAAGGCGCATCCCCGTGACAATATGGGAAAGGAGCTGATAAAGCACGTGGTTCATCTCGTCAGGGACGAGCGCTTCAGGAACAAGATTGTCTTTCTCGAAGACTATGATATCAATATCGCGCGGTATCTCGTTGAGGGCATCGATATTTGGCTGAACACCCCCATTCGACCGAAAGAGGCCTCGGGTACAAGCGGCATGAAGGTCGTGCCCAATGGGGGGCTCAATATCAGCGTGCTCGATGGGTGGTGGAGTGAGGGATATAACGGCGATAACGGTTGGAGCATCGGAAAGGGAGAGGAGTACGAGGATCTCGATTATCAGGATGAGGTGGAGAGCCTTGCGCTGTACGATATCCTCGAAAATGCGGTCATTCCCATGTTCTATGATCGGGGTGCCGATGGAATACCCCGCGAGTGGGTGAAAACGATAAAAGAGTCGATGAAGTCCCTCTGCCCCCAGTTCAATACGAACCGCATGGTCCGTGAATATACGGAGCGGTATTACCTCAATGCTCACCGGAATTATCGGGGCATGGTTGAGGATAACTATCGGCGGGCTCGGGAGATCGCCGCCTGGAAGGAGCAGGTCTCGGCTGCATGGAAGAAGGTTGCGATAAAGGACCTGATCTTCGGTGACGAACAGGAGATCTCCGTCGGCTCGAAGGTCAAGGTCAAAGCGGTGGTGGATCTGGGCGACCTGTCCAACGAGGATGTGCAGGTTGAGCTCTACTTCGGCTCGCTGAATCCCGATGGCGAGATTGCAGAGGGAGCATCGCTTCCCATGTTCATTACCGATGAGCAGGAAGGCGGTGTCTATGTCTATGAGGGACAGATGCTCTGTCTGAAATCGGGACAGTTCGGATTCACCGTCCGGATCATCCCGATGCACGATGGCATGGCGCGAAAATTCGAATCGGGGCTCATTACCTGGGCCTGAGTGCCGGTGCGGTCTCTCCCGGCGTCGATGCGAGAGGTGAGTGATACCGATACAAAGGAAAAGGAGAGGAGGGGATGATGATATGTCCCAGATGCGGTAAGGAACTCGTTACATCAGAAATTGAGGATCAGACAGTCGAAACCTGTCAGGCCTGTAAGGGGATGTGGTTGGAGAAAAACCAGTTGAATTCTCTGCTCCTGGAGATCGGGGGCGATGTGGAATCCTGCTCCGTCGATGACAAACCGCACAGCGATAAGTACCCGCCCGTTACCTGTCCGCGCTGCAAGGATGTTACCATGAGAAAGATAAACTTTCTCGATTACTCTGATATCATACTCGATTATTGCGAAAAATGCGGCGGCTTCTGGCTTGACAGGGATGAGCTGGTGAAGATGAAGGACTATATCAGGAGCGTCGAGGAGGGGAGTCATCATGTCCGGGACCGGTCGGCGTATCATCTCCTGGTCAGGCTGAGCGAGATGGCCTATTCCCTCTTCAGGTAAAGGGGATGCGGTGCTCTCCGAAGGAGCGTTATTTCCGGCCCGACGATTCCTCCTGCAGCCGCCGAAAGAAAGCCGTCATGAATTCAGTTCTCTCTTCGGCCAGCCGGCGCCCCTCGGCGGTCATGATTCGATCCCTTATATACTGGAGCTTTACCGCGTACTCGCGATATGCCGTATCCTCTTCGGTATAGGCCTTCGTGGAGAGAATATCGATATCGCTGTTGTGAAGCTTCGCGCCGACCTCGCCGGAGAAGAGGAAGGCCCTGCCGATGCCGATTGCCCCGATGGAATCGAGCTTGTCAGCATCGAAGAGAACCATCGATTCGAGGGTCGATGGTTTTTCGCTGTTCCTGAACCGGTGTTCTCTGATGCACCGGGCGATATGCTGCGCCCGCCGCTCGTCGAGTCCGCAGTCTATCAGAAACGAATAGGCCCGCTCGCTTCCCAGCCGGGCGTGACAGAGCGATCCGGCGCTCCTGTTTTCATCTTCGCGGGCGATATCGTGCAGAATCGACGCGACGGTAACGATGAAGGGATCGGCTCCCTCGGCTTTCGCTATTCGTTCGGCGAGCGCCAGCACCCGCTGCACGTGATCCCATCCGTGACTTGATCTGAGATTCTTCATCTGCTGCCGGGCGAAGACAAGGGATTTTTCTATTATTTCACGCTCGATTGATTCTTCCGGGAAATGCATCTGTTCGTCTCTTTCTCCTGATGGATTATACCAGTACGACGGGAGGATTCTGTCAACCGGAATCTCATGATACCGGATTGGGAGAGCATCAGGGGGAAATATGATGTGCCCTCGAGGCGACACGTCGACTTTCTCCTGATGGATTATACCAGTCCTACAGGCGACACGTCGACGTGTCGCCTGTAGGACTGAAAATACCCAATCTCAGCAATTAGGATTGACAACGCAAAATGGCATAGACAGGCGACATGTCGGCATGTCGCCTGTCGGGCTGAACAACCGGGTAAAAATGCTGGTGGTGTCCAGCGGGGATGATTCGGAGGAGGTATCGCTTGCCGACACTCCCGAGGTGCAGAAAACTGCGAGGTTATTGTCTTTCATCGGGTGAATACCTTCACCTGCGGTGCGGGTCCCGGCAGCGGCGGCACGTACGACATCAATTTCTGGAAGGGTTCCTGTGAGAAGATTGCCGACAATAGGTACCGGTGCACCGTATCGAATGCTGAGAATGTTCCTCCCTTTACCTTTGCAATCAAAAATGGCCTTCCCTATATTAACGACAAGCTGCTCGAGGAGGCGACGGAGTAATACAGCGCCCGAAGGTATGCTGGAGAGATGATGATATGCCGCCGGTGGACAATCTGAGGGGATGTATCAGCCGATTTTTAGCAACGACATAAAAGCCTCCTGGGGAATATCCACGGAGCCGATCTGCTTCATCCGCCGTTTCCCCTCCTTCTGCTTCTCCAGGAGCTTCCTCTTTCTCGTGATATCGCCGCCGTAACATTTGGCGGTGACGTTTTTCTTGAGGGCGGATATGTTTTCCCGGGTGATTATCTTCGAGCCGATGGCCGCCTGCAGGGGGATGCGAAACTGATGCCGGGGGATGATATCCTTCAACCGCTCGATGATATCCCGTCCGCGCTGATACGCCTTGTCGCGGTGAACGATGAGGGAGAGGGCATCAACGATATCGCCGTTCACCAGGATGTCCAGCTTCACCATGTCTGCGGACCTGAAGTCTTTGAATTCGTAGTCGAATGAGGCGTACCCCCGTGACAGCGACTTCAGTTTATCGTAGAAATTAAAGACAATCTCGGCAAGGGGGATCTCGTAGCGGAGCTGTACCCTCGTTGCGTCGATATATTCCATATTCTGATGAATACCCCGGGATTCATTGACAACGAGTGTCATTATATTGCCGAGATACTGCACCGGCGTGATTATGGATGCGGCGACAATGGGTTCCTCGATGGTCTGGATGACGGCAGGATCGGGCATCTTCACGGGATTATCAATGATGAGCGTTTCACCTCTTCCGGTGATGACACGGTACTTGACGGTCGGTGCCGTGGTGATGAGGCCGAGGCCGAATTCACGCTCGAGCCGTTCCTGGACAATTTCCATATGCAGGAGCCCCAGGTAGCCGCATCTGAATCCGAATCCCAGCGCGTGTGAGTTTTCAGGCTCGTATATAAGAGAGGCGTCGTTCAACCGCAGCTTCGACAGGGCCTCCTTCAGATCCTCGTATTCGTCGCTGTAGACCGGATAGAGCCCGGAAAAGACCATCGGTTTGACCTCTTTGAAGCCCCTGAACGGTTCGAGGGTCGGGTTCCGCGCCTCCGTGATCGTGTCGCCGATTCTGGTGTTTTCGACCGATTTTATTCCCGCGATAATGTAGCCAACATCACCCGCCCGCAACAGCGCCCGCTTTTCCCGGTCGAGCCGGAAGACGCCCACCTCGGTGATCGTATACATCGTGCCGGTGGAGATCATCGTGATGACATCATCCTTTCTGACGGTGCCGTCGAAGAGCCTGACGGTAATGATGGCGCCCACATACTGGTCGAAGGTGGAATCGAATATAAGGGCCTTCAGCGGTTTGTCGGGATCGCCCCGGGGCGGCGGGATTATCTCGATGATTCCTTCGAGCAGCTCGTCGATTCCGGTCCCCTCCCGTGCGGAGATGAGGGGGGCGTGCCCGGGATCGATTCCGAGGCTGTTGCGAATATGCTCTCTGGTCTTTTCGATATCGGCGTTCGGGAGATCGATCTTGTTGATAACCGGTATTATTTCACAATCGTTTTCAATGGCCAGATAGAGATTGGCGATAGTCTGTGCTTCGACACCCTGCGTTGCGTCCACAACGAGGATAACACCGTCACAGGCGGCAAGGGCCCGTGAGACTTCGTAGGAAAAGTCAACGTGGCCCGGCGTATCGATGAGATTGAACAGATACTCCTCGCCGCTGCGGCTTCTGTAGTTGAGCGTGATGGCGTTTGACTTGATCGTGATTCCCCGTTCCCGCTCGAGCTCCATGGTGTCGAGCATCTGATCAACATATCCGCGGGGATTGACCAGATTGCACTTTTCGATGATTCGATCCGCCAGGGTTGACTTGCCGTGATCGATATGAGCGATTATGGAGAAGTTTCTTATATGATCCTGTTTCATTGCTTCACGGTTTCGCGCATCCGTTCATTCCGGAAGGCGCTCCTCTGTTTATACTGTGATGCCTGCTCTACGAAGAAATAGCGCGCGCCGTTCTGCGCAAGCACTTTTTGAGCACGAAGACGCCATTTTTTTGCGCGATTGCCACGGGGAAACTCCGGACTGCCCCTTCGCCGCTCCTCCTCGATTCCGGTGCAATCATTCGGGGGTTCGACGGTGCCCGGATGGCAGCAGCGATTTGTGGTGTTCGCCGAAGTTCAGGAGCAACCGCCTTCAGGCGACGGTTATCTCCCTGCAGTACTTGCTCAGAAGCTGGTTGAGCGAGAGATAGTACACTCGCTTCAGGTGGCTGTCGAGCGTGTCACGGATCTGTATCTGTTTCGCCGAGAGATCGGCGAGGTATATCAGCTCCCTGATGCCGGAGAGGATGTCGGCGGGCAGAAATTCACTCTGTATCCTGAGTGCCTGATTGAAGAGGGCGATGACCTTGCGGTACTCCTTCCGGTGAAAATATATTTTGCCTAATTGATTGCAGCCGTCGAGGACGCACCGTGCATTGTCCGTCTCCGATTCGTTGTGATCCTCGGCAGGATTGAGCTTGACGAGGCGAACGTAACAGGGGATGGCGCTCTGTACGTTGCCTTTATTGAACTGATACACATAGCCCAGCCGGTACAGCGCCATAATATAGTTCGGATCGATTTCGATTGCGTTCCGGTAGGCGTTAATGACGAAGTCGACATCTTTGCGGATGTTGAAATTGGATCCGAGGAGGAGCCACTTCTTCGGCGTGGGGGCCTGTTCCGTGTGGAGCTGACGGGCTTTGATGAAAGCCCGGTATTCATTCTCGTTGAGCTCATAAATTCGGTTCATCAGGCGGTTATATTCTCCGGTGACTTTTCGCCGATGTCTTCTCCGGGCGGTTGCGATAATATCTTCATAGATTTCTCTGGCGAGATCCTCGTATTCGATATCTTTCAGGAGAAAGGAGAGCCGTTCGTAACATCGTGCCAGGAGCACTTTGACCCTGAATGGAGCGTACTGCCGGTTGAGAAGATACCGCAATGCGCTCTTCGATTCGTGTAGTTTGTTTTCTTTATACCATTTGCGGGCGCTCCGATAGATTGCACGGTTGCTCTGATGATGCAGTGTTTCGTTGAAGGGGGACACGTTCATTGAAATTCCTCACCCTCGGTTTGATTTTTGATGGGAGTACCGTTCCCGCTCGCGCAGCATAAGACGCTGCGACGACATCACTTTATTTTTCGGATAGATGGCTTTTATCTCAAGATCTTTTTCTTTTTCGCGCATAACAGCCATTTCCGGTGCGGGGTATATTTCTCTGTACCGATTGAGCAGCTCAGGTGCGAGAAGATGCATCCGTTATCTCGTGCAATCACAGAAGGGTGCGTGAGAGCCCCGAAATAAAATGAATAAGCGTACGGTTACGCTTCGGCCCGGAAATGACACGGATGTCCGATTTCCGGCCGTGCGCGGCACAGGTAGAATATATGTATCATCAAACAGAGTGTAGCGCGAATGCCACGTGGCGCCAATACAATGGGAGACACGTCCACTCGATATTGTGCCATCATACAACAAAACGAAAGTTCTCATGAATTTTGCAGCGGTGCCTTAACGGTAACGGCTCCCCCGCAAAAGAAAATTTTCATTGAATTGCATATATTCTGCAAATATAAGGTTTCTGACAGCCATTGCTTGTTCGTGGCAGATGCTTCATGCACCGCTTGCGGTGGAAGACGGAGCGCTGAACGTGAAGAAATGCAGGCACCCTGAAGAGGAGGAGCAGAGAGCATATGACGAATTTTGGCGGCATCGAGGCGGGAGGGACCAAGTTCATCTGTGCAGTCGGTTCCGGTCCGGATGATCTGCGCGATGAGATCCGCATTGAGACGACCACTCCCGATGAGACGATAGGAAGGGTAATCGGATATTTTCAGGAACAGCATGAGAAGATTCCCCTCGCGGCCATCGGCATTGCGTCCTTCGGTCCGATCGATCTTCGGCGGGACTCGCCGACGTACGGATTCATCACCTCGACGCCGAAGCCGGGCTGGTCGAACACCGATATTGTCGGAATGATCCGGAGGGCTTTCCGTCTGCCGGTTGGATTTGACACCGATGTCAATGCGGCCGCTCTCGGCGAGTTCTGCTGGGGAGCGGCCCGGGGGCTCGATACCTTTCTCTACCTGACCGTTGGTACCGGTATCGGCGGCGGCGGCATGGTCAATGGAGAGCTCCTTCACGGAATCGCGCACCCCGAGATGGGGCATATCCGGATCCCCCGGGATGATGATGATCGATGTGCCGGAATCTGCCCCTTCCACGGAGACTGCCTGGAGGGGCTGGCGTCGGGTCCGGCGCTGGAGAAGCGGTGGGGAGCGCGGCCCGAGGATCTGCCGCCGGAGCATCCGGCCTGGGAGCAGGAAGCGGAATATCTCGCGCTGGCGCTGGTAAATTATATCTTCGTTGTCTCTCCGCAGCGGATCGTGATTGGCGGGGGTATCATGGAGCAGGGGAATCTCCTTCCCGGGATACACCGGCATGTTTTCGAGCTGCTGAGCGGCTATGGTTTGCCGGCTGAGACAATCGACCGGCTCGAGGATTTTATCGTCATGCCGGGTCTGGGAAAGCGTTCCGGTATCTGTGGTGCGCTCGCACTGGCCCGGAGGGAGCGCGACCGCAACGATGCGGCGGGAAGGCAGTGAGTCGGGAGCGGTCGGGGAGCTTCCGTATCGGTGAAGAGGTCAGTTCGCAGGGGAGACAGGGGACACCGGGCGATCATCCGGCGTGCAGGAGTGCCGGGCGATGAATCGACGCTACCACGGGAGGCCGCAGAGGTCGATTTCACCGGCAGGCCAGTGCCGGTGAGCGCATCTGAGAATCATGGTTGTCTTTTTGAACCGGTAGATTCCCGATTTCTGCGAGAAGTAGGTTGCCGAATCGATCCGCTCCCATCCCCGTTTCAGATACAGGGGGGCCGTTTCATCCCGGCAGATGAGCAGGCCGTATTCGGCCTTCAATTCATGGGTGATGAATAGTTCGGCGCGATTCAGAATCAGATCCGCTATTCCCACCCTCCGCCATTCCGGAAGAATAGCCAGGCCGGAGAGCCCGCTGATTCGCACCGGCTGTTTGCCGACCGTGATCTTCCGGTTCAGTATGCCGAGGCGGCCGATAATAGTGTTCTCGAATCTCGCCAGTGCATACCACGTTGGTTTATCATGCACAATCGAGTTGTTCTCGAATTCGCGGTTAAACCATTCTTCAAGGTGCTGTCTCAGTGGCCCGGTAAGCGCACTGGCACGGGTAACAACAATATACGGTTGTATTACTCTTCCCATCTCTTCCTCTGCACGCCTATTGAATGGGGTCCAATAAACGCATTAATGGAAAAAATACGATCCTTCGGCGAGATGCACTTGAGATGTACAATCACGTCTGCGCTGCCGACGTCATTGAACAGTGTCGTGCATTTGATCGAAAAAAAGATATATGGAAACGGTGCTGTTTTTGTCAACACTATTTCAGCACCGTGCTCAGGGAAGGGGAAAGTCAATCACTTGAACGGGGAGGCCCGCTTGGGCGGTGAAGCGGCGGCTCCGTTCCCCAGATCTTTTCGCGGAACTGATCCCTGCCGGAATTGAGCCGGTAGAATTTATAGCGCATCGGATTCTTCTTGTAGTAGTTCTGATGGTACTCTTCAGCGGGATAGAAGGGTGCCGCTTTCAGTATCCCGGTCACGATCGGTTTTCGGTACCTGCCTGATTGCTCGAGTTCCCTTTTCGACTGCTCCGCTATTGTACGCTGCTCTTCGGTATGATAGAAGATGGCGGTACGGTACTGCGATCCCCTGTCGACGAATTGTCCGGCCTTGTCGGTGGGATCGATCTGTTTCCAGAACACCGCAAGGAGCTCGGCGTAACGCACCTTCGAGGGATCGTAGGTAATCTGTATCGCTTCGAGGTGGCCGGTTTTTCCCGATGAGACCTCCTCGTATGTCGGATCTTCCGTATGGCCGCCGGTGTACCCCGAGATGACCTCGATGACGCCGTCGATCTTCTCGAAGGGGAGCTCCATACACCAGAAGCACCCGCCGGCAAATGTCGCTTTTTCCGTTTTCATTTCTGCGTACCCGCCTTGTAAGAGTATCGTCACTGCAATGAGCGGTATGATTCTCACTGTTGCTCGCGCCGCCATGGTTCTCTCCGTGCTGTGATTAATACAGTATAGTGCGGAGGTGCGCTTCTTTCAAAATTTTTAGCAGTGAGAGCGATGCCGATAGGGCTCGTCGGAGATATGGTGCCGATCGCCGCTTCGTCAGTGAATCTCCATGGATCGGAGGCCGGATTTCATTACCAGCTTCCTCAGGAGGGGATGGTACATAAAGGGTGATTTGAGATTCTTGCAGAGCACGGCCTGCTTCAGCTCCCGCGTGTTCTGCCGGTACTGTTGAAAGGGATGTTCCGTGGATTGCAGCATGCTCTGTGCAAGGGCGAGCGCGCTTCTGAAGGAGAAGCTCAGCCCCTCGGCGGAGCTCGGGCTTATCCACCCGGCCGCCTCGCCGATGAGGGCGATCCGCTCCGAGCCCAGACAGATCTGGTTGAGATGGACCGGGCGGAGAAGAAAACCGCCGCTCTTTTTCACGAGCCTTCCGAAGGTGAGTCCGTAGCTTCGCAGCCGCTCTTTCAGCAGGGAGAATTTTTGCAGCGGATTGCTTCGAGGCGGAAGTGCCGATCCGATAATCAGGTACTCCTCTTTGGGGATGGTCCACGAATAGAAATCGGTGACCTCCCTGTCGAAGACCGCCGAGAAATAGGGAAGCGCGTTGCCGGCCGCGTACCACTCCTGGATGGCGATATACCGCTGCGGGGCCGGCTCGTCGGAGAAGAATTGCTTTCTCACCGGAGAGTGTGCCCCGTCGGCGCCGATGAGGTATCGGGCGTATTCCCTGTACTCCTTTCGGTTTTTCCTGAATTGCACGGTGATCCTGCCGTTGCAGGTTACTCCCGTGACCGTGCAGCCATACCGGATTGAGACCGTCGGGGGGATCAGTGACGCGAGCCACGCATCGAAGTGCCACCGGTCGATGTTGATATAGTGCCGCTGATAGTATCGCTCGAGATTGTTCGTCATATCGATAGCTCTGACGGTGAAGAGCTGCGGCCCGACCAGCACCTCGCGGGGAATTCCCAGGCCGAGATGCGACAGTGTTTTCTGCGCATCCGGGGCGAGGAGGCCGCCGCAGCATTTGCTCGACTGATGCTGTGATCTCGCAGCGCTGCCGTTCCGCTTCTCCAGAACGAGAACCCGATACTGGCTGCTGATGAGGCGGGCAAGTGTTGTGCCGGCGGGACCGGCACCGATAATGATAACATCGTACATACTACGTGCAGTGTCCCTTTCTTCAGCCGATTGCGCAAAACGCTCGAACACTATTCTCCCGGGAGGGCCCTGTCAACGATCTTTCCGGTTTTCAGGATCGTGTAACGCAAAGGGATCCGGTTCCCGGAGCGTAATGGTATAATAATATGGTCTCGTTTCCGTGCTGACTTTCTGATAGAGCTTTCTTGTTTTCTGTACCTGGTCACCGGCAGCGATTGCGGCGGCATGGAACGGGATGAGAAACGATACAATCAGAATGGTGTATGCTCTTTTCATCTGTTCAATCACCATCTCCTTTTTCAGCGTCTTTTCTGATCATGCGTAACATCAGTCTTCTGATGAGTCCGCCCGGAATCCTGATGATAAGCCAGTAGCATCTGAATTTCCTGCTGGCACCGCTGCCGAAGCACTGCACTCTCGTTTCCGTGATGAGTTCGGTGCGATCACCGCCGAGATTGCGAAGATAGAAATTCCACGCTGTCTTCGCAAAACCCTGTTGCTGAAAATCGGCGAAGGAGGCTGCCGGGAGCGGATGAATGGTGTCCCGCAGCCGCCAGAACCTGCCGACAATGCCGAAGACGATCTCCCGGGGAAAGTCCTCGGCGAGCTTGATGAATCCGAAATCGAGAATATCATCTTCGAGATTGAAAGTTGGCCTCTGCGCCGTTTTGCTCAACAACCGCTGCGGGAGCATCCGAATGGCTATAAGCGTTCGTATAATACGTGATTCTGACAGATCGACATTTCGTATCGATTCGAAAACCCGTTCGGGGGATGCGTGAACGAGTATGGCGTGTTTCTCCGCGAACTGAAAGTCGGCACAGAATCGGTCAATCTCCATATGCACTTCTCCTTCGTGATAATCGCCTTCGCGATGATCACTGTTCGTCTTCACCTTTTCGGAATTCCGAGATAGCGGGGCACGGCATGTCTGTAGGCGGTGAAGGTGTCCCCGTACCTGTATTCCAGGAATGATTCCTCCTGCAGCACTGTCCGGTGTGTCGCGGCAACCCAGATCAGCGACAGTATACAGAAGACACTATTGATTGCGGAAACCCTCCATCCCATCAGATTCAGCCCGACAATAAAGAGAAAGCCGCCGATGTACATCGGATTTCGTGAGAACCGATAGATTCCCCCCCTGTTCAATCCATCGGTGTTGCGGGCGAATGAGTACATGGATACGAGGTTGATGATGATTCCCGATGCAAAGATGATGAAACCGCACCGGAAGAGAACACCATCGCTGAGCGGGATGAAGATAGCGGCTATGAAAAGCGCCACCGTGGGCAGCATAACCGTTACGGTCATGAATTTCCTGTCGCTAAAGCTGTAGATCTCCGGATCCTCGATGGGCGCTCCACGCTTCCTGTTCGCCCATATCATTCCGATCCAGATGAGCGCATATCCGATACAGGCGAATATCCAGAGATTGCATAATCCGGGTTTGATAGCCATAATGGATGCTCCTCGCTTTTTTTTTATGCCGTACTGAGTATGTATTCTACCGTGTTGTTTTCCGATTGAATTCTATAATCTTGTATCGGCTCCATCGCGCCGACTCGGTTGAATAATTCTGCTAGTCCAGCGTTCCGGTAACGACCAGCTGTCTGATGTTCGGCCCTTCGAATCCGGGAGTTATAACAGCGATAAAAACTGCAATGATATTCCGGTAGATGTATACCTGATCGATTGTGTACCGGAGGGCGCACCCCCGTGATCTCGGGAGCGCTCGATCCCGTTGCAGTGTCTTCGTTCGGTGCTCGCGGGTAAGGGTGAGCTCAAAGATCTTTGCCTTCCCGAAACCGAAGCAGTCCCGTTCGGTGCTCATCTCCACCAGGCGCAGGGCATAGCTGATGCCCTTCAGCGTGAAGCGCTTCAGATCTGTTTCCGTATCCGCGCTGTGCTCGAATTGTATCGCGCGCCCGCTGTTCCCGGCGATAATGCCGAACCGCGCGAGCTCTGCTACGGCACGGTTGAGATTCTTCTTCCGGGGATCTGCATCATCATCCTCCCCGGTATCCCCCTGAATCAGGATACGAGGAGTGATTGCCCAGCTGTTTTGAATCGCGTTCACAATGAAGATCTCACTGTAGGGGAAACCGCTTCCGTCATATATGCCGTATCGTTCGAAGGCGAGGTATTCGCCGTTGCGGGAAAACCCGATAATCCGGCAGGTCGAGGTGTCACCGCTGTGGAGCGGAGGGGACAACAGCAATACGAGGAGGGTAAGTGAGATGATGTATTTCTTTCGGAAAATGTTTTTCATGATGAGCCTCGCCGTGTCCTGCACTGGCAGTATTGTCAGGGGAATATCACTGTTCAAAGAGCCGCCGGTAGATCTCACACCGCGCTATGAGCTCCTGATGGCTCCCGCTGTCCACGATCCTGCCGCTGTCAATCAGATAGATGATATCGGCACTCTGTATGGTCGAGAGCCGGTGTGAGATAATCACCGAAGTGCGGGTCTTGAAGAGGTACTCCAGTGAGTCCTGAATGAGCTTCTCCGATTCATAATCCAGCGAGGAGGTCGCCTCGTCGAAGAGGAGTATCTCCGGATTGCTGAAGAGCGCCCGGGCAATGGTTATCCGTTGCCGCTCGCCTCCGGAGAGGAGCATGCCCCGCTCGCCGATCGGAGTATGGTATCCTTCGGGAAGCCGGGAGATGAACTCGTGGGCGTGGGCGATCCGTGCCGCTTCGATAACCTTATCCATCGTATAGGGCTTTCCGCAGGTAATATTCTCAAGAACGGTTCCGTTGAAGAGATAGATCTCCTGGGTCACCATGGCGCTTCGCTCGCGGAGCCAGCTCAGAGAGAGGGTCTCGGTGTTCAACCGGTCAATGAGTATTTCACCCTCTTCGGGGAGATAAAAGCCGGGAATGAAATTGACGATTGTCGACTTGCCCGAACCGGAAGGGCCGACAAGGGCGATCTGTTTCCCCTTCGGGATGGGTATGTTGATGTTCGCAAGTGAGAAGCCGTGCCCGAAGGAGAAAGAGACGTCACGGAATGCAATTCCCTCTTCATAGGTCCCTTCGCGTCCCTTCTCGAGGGGCTCGACGGGATAGTCGAGAATCTGATATATCCTGTTTGCCGCGGCCTCGCCGGCCTGTGTGCCGTTGATGGCACTCGCTATCTGCTTGAGCGGCTCAAAGAGATTCAGGACGAGCAGCATGAAGAAGATGAACTCTCCGCTGGAGAGCTCCCCCCGTATGATCTGGTATCCGCCGACGAGGAAGAGAGCGATGCCGGCGAGCGCGCCGAGAAATTCGACGACGCCCGGATTAAGATTCTGATAAACCCGCCGCCGCAGCTCGCGTGAGAAGATCCTGTTGTTGATCGCGCCGAACGCATCATTTTCGAAATGCTCCATGGCGAAGGATTTGATGACCTTGATTCCGGTGATGGTCTCGTTCAGGTGCGAGCTGATGTCGGCAAATCCCTCCTGTATCTTTCTGGTGAACCGCTTGACGAGATTGCCGAAAAATCCGATGGGGAGCGCCATGAGGGGCGCGAGGATCAGAATGAAGAGAATCAACTTCCAGTTCATGAAGATGAGGATGGTGATATTGGTAATGAGAATCATGAAGCCTGAGAAGAAATGGTAGATCTCATTGCTGACTGCGGTTGAGAGGGGGATGACATCGCGGTTTATCCTCGAGAGGATCTCGCCGCTGCGGGATCGGTGGAAGTAGTGATAGGGCAGTCGGATCAGATGTGCGAAGAGCTCTCTCCGAATGCCGAGGACGGCACTGTTCCCGGCATGGAAGAAGAGCACCCGGGAGATGAAATCGAACAATCCCCTGAGGAGAATCAGGGGGATGATGAGGAGAGAAACCGTGATGAGTATCTCCCTCCGGCTCATCCCGGCGAGGTGCCGGTTTATCCGGATCTTGATCCCCTCAATGCCGGCTCTGACCTGCCCGGCGATTCCCGTTCCCTCTTCTGTGATGAGCGATTCTGATATCTCAAAGCGGAACGGCTGTTCCTCGGTGAGGGTGTCGAAGATGGGCACGATGGTGTAGATGGTCAGCCCGTTCGAGAGGGAGAAGAGGACTGCAAAGAAGATCGCCACGATCAGGGTGAATCGAAAGGGAGTGACGAATCCGAGTATTCGCAAAAATGATTTCATCGCTCACCGCCGGTTTCATTCTCGGTAAACTGTATATCGTAGAGCCGACGGTACAGCCCGTCGCGTGCAAGCAACTGCTCGTGTGTTCCCGCATCGGCAATGGCGCCCTGATCGAGGACGAAAATACGGTCTGCGTGAACAACGGTTGAGAGCCGATGGGCGATGATAAAGGTGGTTCGGGTGCTCATCAGCCGATTCAGCGCGCTCTGAACGAGTCGTTCGGATTCGGAATCGAGCGATGAGGTTGCCTCATCGAGGATCAGGATGGGTGGATTTCTCAGCAGGGAGCGGGCGATGGCGATACGCTGTCGCTCGCCGCCCGAAAGGAGCATCCCCTTCTCGCCGACCGCACTGCTGTAGCCCCGGGGCATCCTCATGATAAAGTCGTGTGCATGGGCCATCACCGAAGCTTCCTGAATGGCGGGGAGATCGATATCGTCTCTTCCGTAGGCGATGTTCTCGGCGATGGTCCCGTTGAAGAGAACAACCTCCTGGGTGACAATGCCGATGGAGTTTCGCAGCAGCTGAAGCGGTATTTCCCGAATATCGCGATCGTCGATGAAGATGCCCCCTTCCGTTGCATCGTAAAAGCGGGGGAGGAGATCGACGAGGGTTGTTTTCCCGACGCCGGATCTTCCAACGAGCGCGATCCGCTCCCCCGCTTTGACGGTGAAGTCTATATCGCGGAGAACATGCTCCTTCGTATCGGGATACCTGAATGAAACATGCCGGTAGCATATGCCCTGCTCGGGAACAACGATACCGGTTTCGCGGCTCATCGGCGGGCTTGCCGCCGCCTTTCCGCTGAGCGTTTCCCGGTATTCGGGCTCCTCATCGATAATGGAAAAGATGCTCTCGCCGGCCGCCTCTGCCTGTTTCACCTGATTGTTCATATTGGCTATCTGCTTGATCGGATTCATGATGAAGAGAAAGGTCAGCACGAAGAAGAGGAACTCGCCCTTCGTGTATTCACCGGCAATGACCCTGCTGCCGCCGGTGATGAAGAGGAAAACGGCAAAGAGGGAGGCGATGATTTCGACGATATGCGGTCTGCTGATATCGATCATTGCCTTTCTGAACATTCTGGTGAAGAGCCGCTGTGCCGACTCCAGGAATCTCCCCGTCAGGAGATTCTCCATCTGATATGATTTGATGATGCGGATTCCACTCACCGTTTCGACAACGATTGACGAGATGTCCGACATGCTCTCCTGTTCGATACGGGTATACCGCTTGAACCCTCTCCCCATGAGCAGTATGGGGAGCGTGATGGTGATGAGCATCAGGATGGCCAGAGAGGTGAGCTCCGCGTTGATGTATATCAGGAGCCCGAGATGCGTTATGACGATGCACACGTTCACAATGAGCTTCCTGAGTTGATTGCTCAGGGAGCCCGAAATGAGATCGGTGTTGTAGATTATTCGTGAGATGAGATCGCCGGTTTTCTGCCGGTAGAAGAATGAGAGGGGCAGCAGGATGAGCGATTGATATATATTCTGCCGGATATCGCGTATCGCCCCGTTTCCGGCATACCCGATGTAATACACCACCAGTAATTCCAGGATAATGCGCACCAGAAAGACGAAGAAGAGCCCCGAGCAGATGTAGATAAGGAGCGCAAACTTATCGGTTTCCCGTATGATCCGGTTGAGATCGTATTTCATCTGCGCGATGAGACGCTGTGCGCGTTCGGTGAGGCTATCGGCGGCGCCTCCCCTGAGAAGTGCCGATTCTGCATCGCTGATGGTGATCTGATACTTCTCTGTTCCGGGGCTCAGGGTGTTGAAGAGGGGGACCACGCTATAGAGGGTGATGCCGTTGGCAACGGAGAAGGCGAGGGCGAGGAGTGAACCGATTATGAGCTGCTTTTTGTAAGGGAGGATGTAGCGAAGTATTCGTATAAACATCACATTCAGGGATACTGTCGAGTTGTCTCACCGCACGATGCCGACAGGCAGTAGAGAGGAGCCTCCGGAATACCGATTCCCCACATGGATGCGGCAGCGGGGGAAAAAGTAAAGAAGGAAATTATTTCTGCGTGAAAAATATACGATGTCTGTTTATAAGGAAAATGTCGGTTCCTTTTTAAGGAGTATCTCTTTTATCTTCGACTCGCCGGCGGAGAAGTAGATGATGTTGGATTCAAGGATTTTGTATTCGCTCATCAGGTTGAGATAATCTTCGTCGAAGATATCAACGAGATCGATCTCGTGTAATTTGGTTTTGTTGATGAATATTGCCTTCATTTCGGCTCCCGTATGATCTTTCGTTTTCCGTGCAGGTTGTGTAATGAGCGCAAAATCTCTCGGATAAAAAAGAAAAAGCTATGTACCCATAGCCCCGTTTCAATCAATAGTATGATGCGGTGGTTAATTTGTCCAGAACTTTCCCTCTTTTTTTGGGGAAAAGGGGGGATCGCTCTTTTGTAATCGGTACATGGTGAAATGTATTCCTGTAAAAACCGTCCTTGTCGTTTTTGACCGCCTCCGGGCAGCTGTTAATTTTCATTAAAATGTAATGATAAATTTATTGAACAGAAACATCGATATCTTCGAACATGCGGCACGGCGGGTAAAAAATAATTTTTCGTATTGACTTTTTTCTGTCAGCGTATTTAGTCTGGCTAGGGAGATCGAAGATTTTATTTTTTGCTCTCGCGTGCCGATGGGAACTGCTCCCCTTCCGATGGGAGAGAGTGATCTTCCGCCGGCGGGGAGAGCGGTATGCTCCTGTAAGGAGGAAGATGGCTGGCAGGGCAGCGGGAAGGACTCATACGGGGGAATGACCCTCAGAACAGATCGAAAGCGGAGCTCTTCAGTACCAGAAGTCAGATCCTTGTTTGTGCCGGTGGATGTAACTATGAGAACGATCGTATCAATAATAGTGTTCCTTTTTGTTATTCCGGTGTATACTGCTACCGGGAATAGCAGTTATAAGTTCGATTTCATCACCGTGAGTGATATCGTTAAAAAGGTCAAGCAGCGTTTTGCGGAACTCGATTCGTATCAGGCGGGCTTCAGGATTGCATCGGAGCATCACGGGAAGAAGAGCTATCAGAGCGGAACGGTTAAGTATAAATCTTCGGACAAGCTCCTCGTTGAATTTCACCAGCCGCATGGACAGAAGATAGTTTCAAATGGCAAGATGATGTGGATATATATCCCATCGATGAATGTTGTCGCGGAGCAGGATCTTAAATCCGATTCGGATTCATTTTTCTCATCCAGTACGCGCGCGGGTCTCAGGAGACTCTTTTCGAAGTATCATTATCGCTTTGCTTCGAAGGATCAGCCGGAAGAGCAGCCGGGCGGCTCGAAGATGTACACCCTCTACCTGAAGCAGAAAGAGAGCCGGAGCGGCTTTCGAAAAATGAAGTTATGGATAAATGAAGATTTTATTATTTCGAAGGCGTACGGGGAAACCTCATCGGGGAAAAAGGTGGAAATCGTGTTCCATGATATCAAAACGGACGTTAATCTCCCCAATGGAATTTTTCGGTTTGATATACCATCGAGGGCTCGTGTTATCAAGAATCCCATGATATCTGAGGAGAAGTAACGTGTTCAGCATCGGTGATAGATTGCGGGGCGCCCGCGAAGCGAAAAAACTCACCTATAAGGATGTTTCCAAAGACACCAATATGACTCCCCGCTATATTGAAGCTCTTGAAAACGAGGAGTTCGAGAAATTTCCCGGAGAAACGTATGTTATCGGATTTCTGCGAACCTACGCGGAATATCTGAAGCTTGATTCAGAAGAGATCATTCATGCCTATAAAGGATATACCATCGGTGAGAGCGCAACACCGCTTGAGGAGCTCACCAGGCCGACGAGAACGCCGGTTTTTATAAACATCTCGAGCATCTTCAACCGGTACAGGAATATGTTCTACATTACCGGAATTGTGTCGGTGCTCCTAATCGCAATCTGGCTTGTCAGCTCGCTCTTCTCTTCGCATATCGATGTGGAGGGTGAGGATGCAATCGAGAATATAAAGAGCGAGTACGATGCCGAGAAAAAAGCGGAGATTAAGAATATAAGAAATCTCCAGCTTACCCGCGATACCGGATATATTCTCGTCTATACCAACGAAGCGGTTCAGTTCCTTGTCGACAACAAGGAGGTTATGTTCCTTTTGAACAGTATCGGGGACGATGCCGTATCGGTTGAGCTGCTTCCCGGCAATGCGGTCGTTCAACTGGAAATGGAGAAGCCCAGGGTCGTTACCGTCGAGGAGTGCCCCCGTGAGGTTGTTTTCACTCTGAAGGGTTTAACGGAAAATCGCGCGAAGATAATGGTAATGCTCGGCAAGCGGTTGGAGACAGCTCAGGAGATCGCCGAGGAAGAGGTAGAACAGGTTAAGGTTACCGGGGACAGCACCGTGGTGACCGCTCAGAGTGAGAAGAGCCTGAGAATAGTATTCGAAGCTGAATTTTTGAAAAAGACCTATCTCGAGCTCTATCTCGACGGGATGAAAAAAACCAGAGGGATTATTCCTGCCGGCAGAAAAGAGCGGTGGGAGGCGCGCGAATATATTCAGATGAAGATCGGAAACGCGGGCGGCCTGAAAGCTCGAATCAACGGGAAGGAGTATACCTTCGGTCTTCCCGGCCAGGTCGCCAATAAGATTATCACCTGGAAGAAAGATATCAAGAATCCCAATGTGTATCACATCGATGTGAAGGATTGGTGATTGCCCCGTACTATTCCACGGTACTGTTTGCATACTTACAATTCTAACAACGGAAAATGAGCTGACACCTGGAATATGCCCGCACTCATCGGTGTCCCGGTGATTCAGCATAATCGTCGTGCCTTCATGAGCTGCCATGTTTCGATCATCGGATATCTCATATCATATCATCTCGCTGGGCTGCGCAAAGAATCTCGTTGATTCGGAGCGGCTGCACGGATTGCTGCGCTCATCGGGATTCCGGTTCATCGAGCGTCCTGAGGATGCCGACATTGTCATCATCAATACCTGTGGATTTATTGAGGATGCCAAGCGGGAATCGATCGATGTTATCTTCGACGCCCTGCACGATCGGGACCGGTATCGCACGAAACAGAACCGGCGGAACCATCCGGCGCTCGGCGGTCATCACTTTCAGCGGCGGGTGGTCGTTGTCGGCTGCCTCTCGCAGCGCTATCCGCTGGAGATCCGTGAAGAGATACCGGAAATCGATCTCGTGTACGGGCTGCTCGATGAACAGTTTGTCTCAGTGCTGGCAGACAGCTTCGGCATCGCGGTTACGCGTGGCCATTTCGTGCAGGAGCCGCTCGGCCCGGCCGCCTATCGATACATCAAGATATCCGAGGGATGCTCGAATAACTGCAGCTACTGTGCAATCCCCCTGATAAGGGGACCCTGTATATGCGACCCGGTCGAATCGATTCTGGATGATTGCCGCAGAGCTCTTGCGAGCGGTGCGGTCGAGCTGATCCTCGTTGCCCAGGATTGTGCCTCGTACCGTTCGGAGGGGAATCGATTGCCCGCTCTGGTTGAACGGATTGCCGCGCTTGACGGCGTGCGCTGGATACGACTCTTATACCTGCATCCCGACCGGGTCGATGAGGGTATCATCAATCTCATCCGTGATAACGAGAAGGTCGTGAAGTACATGGATATACCCTTTCAGCATGCGAGCTCCCGGATCCTGCAATCGATGGGGAGAGCGGGTGATTTCAAGGGCTATCGAGCTCTCGTTGAGCGGATACGGGAGACCGTGCCGGGAGTGCGGTTGCGCTCGACCTTTATGGTTGGCTATCCCGGCGAGGAGGAAGAGGACTTTGACGAGCTGATGCGATTCATTACCGCGATGCGGATTGACCGGGTGGGCTGCTTCACGTATTCCCCCGAGGAAAATACCCGGGCTGCCCTGCTCGGAGACACGGTGCCCCGTTACGTGAAGGAGGATCGCCACGGGATTCTCATGGAGGCGCAGCGGGAGATCTCACAGGATCTCATGAGCCGCTTCATCGGCACGGAGGTCGAGGTGCTCGTCGAGGAGCAGGTTGATTCGAATACCTGGATCGGCAGAACCGCATACGATGCCCCCGAGATTGACGGCGTTTTTTTCTTGACCGCTGATTCAATCTCGATTACATCAATCGTGAAGGCAACGGTTGTTGACGCGATGGAATATGATCTGATCGGAATAAAGGAATGAATATTAATATACCCAATCTGGTCTCACTGGTGCGAATAGTGCTGATACCGCTGTTCATATACCTGATTTTCATTCCGACGATGGCCTCCAGGATATGGGCGCTCGTTGTTTTTATCATCGCATCATTGACCGACATTCTCGACGGCTGGAGTGCCCGGAAGCTGCAGCAGGAAACCGATTTCGGGAAATTTCTCGATCCCATGGCGGATAAATTTCTGGTCATCTCGACCATGATATCGTTCCTCTTCCTTGATCCCCTTATACCGCTGTGGATGATACTCGTCATCATCGCCCGGGATCTCCTGATCACCCTGATGAGATATCTCGCTATCAGGAAGGGGACCGAGCTTCGAACGAGCAAGTTCGGCAAGGTAAAAACCGCCTTTCAGATGGTATCGATAATTCTGATAATCATGGTTTTTATCGTCAGGGGGAAAGGTATCGATATCTCACACTATGTCGTTGCTGATCACTACCTGAAGATAAATGCCGTCTGTGAGATCTACCTCTCAGAGCATCCGCAGCGGTGGCTTATTATCGGCCCCTTTCTCCTCATGGCCTTCGTAACCCTGCTCACGGCGCTTTCGGGATTGCGGTATATCGTGACGAACTGGAGGCTCTTTCTCCCTCCGTATCGAAAAGAGACGGTGCAAGAATAATGTGGTGGAAGGAATTCATATTTACTGCGTGCTATACCGGATATATTCCCTTTGCTCCAGGAACAGCGGGAACCCTCGTTGCGATGGGTATTTACATACTGGAGTATTACTTTCTGGGCTCCCGTGCATGGATTCTCAATCTCATCGTGGTTGCGGTGCTGATATATCCGTCCATCCGGCTCGGCGATATCAGTGAGGAGTTCTTCAAGAAGAAGGACCCCGATGAAGTTGTCCTCGACGAGTCTCTGGGATACTGGATCTCGGTGCTCTTCCACCCCTTTAACTGGTACATCGTGATCATCGCTTTTGTGCTTTTCAGGATTTTTGACATTTTCAAACCCTATCCGGTGAGGAGGCTTCAGCAGTTGGACGGTGGCATCGGAATTATGATCGATGATTGGATTGCCGGCATCTATACGAATCTCCTGATCCTGATAATCGTTCTCATCTCACGGGCCTGTGGTTCGCCGATATATTAGCGGGCATGTTGATTTCGATTCGCTGCTCCCCCCGTGCTCTCAGAGGAGCGCCGGGAGGAGAGGAGCACCCGTGCTGTTTGAGGGAAAACTGTTTTCTGGAGATACCTGAAAATGAATAGGAATTTTCTGATACGTATCGTGGCTGTTTCCGCACTGCTCTTTCCGGTTGCACAGATATCTGCACAGGAGATCGAGGATGATGGTTCAATTCCTGCCGCCATAAAACCGGTGAAGGGAAATTCCTGCGTGGAGTGCCATAAGAAGCTCACGGGGAAGCTCAGATTCGTCGTTCCCGAGTGGGAGCGGAGCGTTCACGCCCTGAAGGGAAATCAGTGCAACATATGCCATGGAGGAAATCCGAACATCTATGATGAGAAGCTCTCGAAAAGTGAACAGTTCCAATTTGTCGGGCGACCGAAGCAATCGGAAATTTCCGATTTCTGCGGAAGGGAGGGCTGTCACCGTACCGCCCTGACTCAGTTCAAGAAGGGTCCGCATTTCCGGTCGGTTCAGAAAACGGGGGAACCCAATTGCGTGACCTGCCACAGCGAGCATGGTATTCAGCGTTCATCGAGAAACATCTTAACCGAGAAGATCTGCACCGAGTGCCATGACATCGCTTATTCCCGTGAGATCATCAATACTGTTTTTAAGATTGAGGATGAGATTCAGGGGATCGAGAAAGATGTTACCTTTCTCAAAAGGAGGAACGCTCAGCACGAAGATATCGAAGATAAGCTCAACAGCACCAAACATCTCTTCTATCAGCTCGTACATGTCTTCTCCCGGGAGGATATGGTTTTCACCAAGAAGATTATTGAGCTGGAGATCCGTTCCCTTAAGGATATTATGATCACCCGGAGGGTGATTGTCAGTCGGCTCGACCTCATCTATATTCTCTCCCTCATATTCAGCGTCGTTATTATTTTTGCCTTTGTCTTATATATCGTTCGATTTTACGGAAAGTCGCAGTTGCCATGATATGCTTCTTCGCTGAGCATGCATGATGAAAGGGGCGGATTTCGTGAGGGGGATGCGTGCAATAACCGGTACGCTGTTTCCCACGCCGTGATGCTGCGACTGTGCGATTCGGCCGGCGCGTCAGCACGAGATGTTTTTTCTTGACTTTTACCGCTTTATGCACTAACGGAGAGGTACAACTGCTTCCGGGGGCAATGCTTGAGTGTAGTTTCAAAAGACCTTCCCTGTAGATTCCGTGACAAGCATAATACCGAGATCGTTATTGATCTCTGCTGCGATAGTGATTGCGAGCAGATCGGAGAGATGTACTGGCACTTTGAACCGAAGGAGAGCTATCAGGGAATTCCTCCGCGAACCCGGGAGAAGACCATGGACTGGGTGCGGGGCATTCTTCGGGATAATATGAATCTCAAAGCGCGATGCGGCAGTCAGGTTATCGGACATGCATCATTGCTGAAGATTCGTGAAAATGATCTCTGTGAATATCTCATATTCGTCCATCAGGATTTTCAGAACAGGGGCATCGGGACGAAGCTCACCGAGATAGCGAAGCGCTGTGCTGCGGTGCAGGGCTATCACCATATCTGGCTCTCGGTTGATCTGTACAATTCAAGAGCCATTCATGTCTATACCAAAACGGGTTTCCGATTTATCACACCGGTAGAGGCTGAACGGGAGATGGTGCTTGATCTGGATAAATCGTGATTTTCACATTGAGGAGAAGAGTGATGGAGATAACGCGTATCGGTGTTGTCGGCGCCGGAACCATGGGTCACGGAATCGTGCTCGTATCGGCGATGAGCGGATTTGAGGTGATAATGCGGGATGTCAGTGATGATCTGGTTCAGCGGGGAGTCGGTATGATAGAGCGATTTCTGAAACGAAGCTGCGAGAAGGGGAAGCTGACCGATCGAGAAAAGACGGAGACGCTGGAGCGAATTCACGGGACCGTGCGTCTTGAGGATATGCAGGAGTGCGATATCGTCATCGAGGCGGTGGTGGAGAACCTCGATCTCAAGAAGGATATATTCACACAGCTCGATGGAATATGCCCTCGCGACTCCATACTCGCTTCCAACACGTCGACAATACCCATTACCGAGATGGCTGCGTTCAGCGGTCGGCCGGATCGGTTCATCGGGATGCACTTTATGAATCCGGTCCCGGTGATGAAGCTCGTCGAGGTGATACGGGGGCTCGCCACCAGCGATGAGACGACGGAAACGGTTGTTGCGCTGGCGAAGAAGCTGGGGAAAGTTCCCATCGAGATCAATGACTACCCGGGATTCGTCTCGAACCGTATTCTCATGCCGATGATCAACGAGGGGATTTACTGCCTCATGGAGGGTGTAGCGACGAAGGAGGCAATAGATGAGGTGATGAAACTCGGCATGAATCACCCGATGGGCCCGCTCGAGCTCGCCGATCTCATCGGTCTCGACACCTGCCTTTATATCATGCAGGTGCTCTATGAGGGGTTCTCCGATTCGAAGTATCGTCCCTGCCCGTTGCTGAAGAAGATGGTGAGCGCGGGCTATCTGGGCAGGAAGTCGGGCAGGGGATTCTACGAGTACAATGATAAATAGGAGGGGCGGGCCCGGCAAGCGGCATCTCCCCTTTCGCCGGAAGGATCTGGAATGGCCGGAGAAGAGATATTAATTGCGGTCGGTGCCGTCATAGAGAACGAGCTGGGACAGATACTCCTGGTCAAGCATGTTCCCGAGCGGGGAGGATTCTGGCAGGGGAAGTGGATTTGCCCCGGCGGCGGCCTGCACTTCGGTGAGTCCATTGAAGAGGGCATCAAACGGGAGGTTCGGGAGGAAACAGAGCTGGAAATACGGCTCATCGATCCCCTGCCTCCCTTCGAGCGGATTGTGAAGGAGGGTGATGGGTGCTCACTGCACGTTATCTATATCGATTACCGGGCGAAACTGATCGGAGGCACCTTCAGGCCGGACGATGATGTGGGTGAGGGGATCTGGATCGATAAGGGAGCTGTCACCGCAATTCGGGATGAGCTGCACGAGGACACCTGGAAGCTGCTCTGTATTGCGGGGGTGGTTAATGATTTTTAATGGCGACAGTACCTGCCTCATGTGTACTGTTAGGATCTGTCCCTGACAGCCAGGGAGCAAAAACAGGCGCTACACCGGCCTGTCAGCAGAATGTTGTCATTTTTGGCTCGAATTCTTAGGTAGTATATTTGCGATAGATTAAAACTCTTTTGGCCACATTCGTGATGTATGTATCACTCTTAATATCTGAATCTCATTTTCAATACTATATATGGAACAATAAATGGTGTACCCGAAATATAGAGCTCTCTTGTTCCAATAACGCGACCGGCTTTCCCGATATCAGGATGATCTTCCAAATACTTGACATTTTGATGTATTCAAGAAACAAGCTCATTTGCGGCAGGTTTATTATCTTGAGCAATAGATTTGGAGTTATGCATGAAGATATTTAAGGTATTATCAGGGATTATTGTGTTAGTGTTTAGCTTTGTCGGATATACCAAAGAAATTAATAGTTCAAAACTTGAAGAGAAAAATGGATTATTTTATGAAATTGGCAAATCAAATCCCTATACGGGAAAAGCTATTGATAAATATAACAACGGAAAAATCAAAAGTGAAAAATCATTCAGAAATGGGCAAAAATGCGGAAAATGGTTATGGTACTATGAAAACGGCAGGAAGAAGGAGATTGGACATTACCTGAATGGCAAAGCAAATGGCGAATATTTATCGTATTATCAGGGCGGGCAATTAAAGGCAAAGGGAAATTTTAAGGATAATAAAAAGAGCGGTCGCTGGATATACTATTACGAAAATAAAAATGAAAAATTTAATGCTACCTATTCGGATGGGAAGGAAAACGGTGAGGTTACGACATATTATGAAAATGGTCAACTGAAATCGAAAAGCACCTATAAAAACGGAGAAGGACATGGTGCTTATTTATCG
>Ga0180431_10001557_pt1 | contig 31848 bp, 49 predicted proteins | sample SS_ome_11_FD_132459 | JGI IMG/M metagenome (GOLD analysis project Ga0180431, IMG submission 132459) | Hypersaline lake sediment archaeal communities from the Salton Sea, California, USA - SS_1_MS_1 metaG | ecosystem: Environmental > Aquatic > Non-marine Saline and Alkaline > Hypersaline >... | reverse complement strand
GTCATTTTCTAAAACCTCTCTAAAACTTTGAGTCCAATAAACATTAAATAAAACTCTTAAAATCTCTTGCCCTTGCTTAGTCTGTTTTATTTGAATCATTTTAAAATAATCTCCCTTCGTTTAAACTTGGGTATTCGTCACAATCCTGTTTTAAATTAATTTCAATCTGTTCTTTTAATCCTTCCAGTTCTACATCATAAAAACAAAATTTTTGCCCTTTACCTAATGGACTATAATTTAAACTAAAAACTTCTAAAGAATAATAACCATTTTTAAATTTAATATATGCAGGGCTAAAACCTAAACTATTTACTAAATCATAGACTCCTTTATATTCTTTTTTCATTGATATACCCAAAGCGGTTTAAAACCACCCCAACTTATATTTAATTAATCTAACCTTATCGCTTAATCGTTTCTTAATCTTTAACTCTATTCCAACTAAACCCAACAACATAAATCCCAAAGGATAGAATATAAAACCTAAACCATTCGGAAACACAGCAATACCAAAAGACATACTCATTAAGCTATAAGCTATTATTCTTTTTCTTTTAGTGGTTACACCATATCGAACAGCACCACTTTTTTTAAGGTTATTAATAAGTTGTATCTTATTGAGATAACTTATAATACCTGTTTGTTTTCTCATATAATTACATATCTTTTATATTTATAAATGTATCGTTTTGTAGTATCTGTTTGATTATACACTATTTCACTATTGAATAACAACAAATCATATCTTCGGCGAAGCCCAACAAATTAATTATTAATAGAAAAACAAAGAATACAATATTATAGATAGATATTTTTATACTTAGTAAGTAAAGTAATTATTTATTACTTTATCGTCGCTGTTGTATGTATTAGGGGGGGCTTTGGTATAAAAAAAATTGTATATGTATTACTTAGTAAGGTCAATATATGGGGCTAATTTTACCTAAAATAGATATATATCACAATAAAGGTCACACCACCACGTGTAAAAGGTGACATATTATCACAATAAAGGACACAAAAAATCACAAGTTTTAAATAGTGGGCCAAATTATACTTATATGAGCCACACAATAAGAATAAGCCAGGAGAATAAGGATTTCCTCAAATCTATTCATAAAGTCCCAAATCGGGCACTCAATCAACTTAGAACAGGTAACTCAATTCCACTCAAAGACCGCGAATCTGAGTTAGAAGATTTAACTAAACGAGTAGTTGCTCTTGAAGAGTTAGCTAGCAAAACATACTGATGAAATGTTGTCCTGCTTGCAATAGCAAAAAAATAACAGAGATAAATACCAAAGAAGAAATTATCTCTACTTGCCAGAAATGCGGCTACCAACACAGACAACAGAGGATTCAGAATGAATAATAAATCAAATTCTCCACAAGAAACGGCTAGGTTTCCTATGGAGCAAGTGGAAAAGTTCTCTTTCCAGCATATTATGTGTCCGTTCGTAAACTCACAAATAAATAAATTTACTCCAAGCGTTTAAAATGGGAATGTATACAGAATTAATATTTGGTGCAGAGTTAAAAAAAGATACTCCGAAAGAAGTAATTGATATTATTCAATATATGGTAGGAGGAGATTTTGAAGAAGATAAAGAGCTAAAAATTCCAGAACATAATTTTTTCAAAACATCTCGTTGGAGAATGTTATTTACTTGTTCATCATACTATTTTGGAGTTAATGAATCTTTAAAAAAAATGTGGTATGATGAAATATCAAATACTTGGAGAATCTCTACTCGTTCAAATATAAAAAATTATGATTCAGAAATAGAAGAATTTTTGGAATGGATTAAACCATATATTGAAGATGGCTCTGGAGATAGAGGTTTTTATGCTATTGTATGTTATGAAGAACAAGAAGAGCCAAGAATATATTACCTTTCGGAGGATTCCCAATGATAATCGCAAATTTATTTACTTCACATAATATCAATTTAGGAGTTCCGAAAATCAAAGATTTTCTACACCCTAATTTCTGCTTCGCAGAAACTATCCTAAATAACCATATTCAATTTGAGAGGTCGGCTCCAAAGCTGTGAAAAACAATGAAGAAGATAAAAATGTATGGTAATTTTGATATAAGAGAAGAATTAGAAAGATTTAGAAGTGAAGTCATTAAAAAACATCCAAATCTTTCTAAAGAGGTTGAAGAATTAGAGAAAAGTTCATCTTGGGATAAACAAAGTAAAGCCCTTGCTTTAAAGGAAATATTATTAAAAACAAGAATAGACCCAGATGAACTTAATTCTAAATATCTTATATCAAAATTAAATAAAATCTTGAGCAACTTAAACTTTAAGCCTTGTTCGACTAAATCACAGGGGGTTAAATAAATGGAAGAATTTTTTGATGAGTTAAGGAAGATGATTATTGACAATATTCCTAATGACATTAAAGAAGTATCTTTTAGTTATAAATTAGAAAGTGGAGAAGAAGAATCATATAAATTAATTAAATCGAGAACAAAAGTCTTGAGCAACTTACAATGACATCGGAAAAAGAAATAATTAAAGGAAATATTAAACTTAGCGTATTTGATAGTTTTGATTATCAAGAATTAAAAAAAGTCTGCGATGCAATCTGTGATTTAGGTTATGATTGTATGCTTGTGGATAATGGGAATATTGTTTTCCAGAGAAAAAATGGTTAGTCAACATACAATTCATCATAGCAAGAATTTTAACTCAACAGAAGCGAGGTTAAATTAATGGATGACTATAATTTACTAAATCAAAAAGATAAAAAACTGATTAAGGTATTTGGGTATGTTAGAAATTATGAATTAAAATCTCGTGGTTCTGAAGACCCCATATATAAATTCAATTTATCTGATACGCAAGATAGTAAAATAGAGCCAATTCAGTATTCTGGGTTTAAAGACCCTGGTTTTAAGGAAGGGGACTTCGTCGTGATTAAATATGAAAAAAAAGGAGAATATAACAATGTTAAATATATCATACAACACAAGATAACTAATACTCAACCTGAAACTAATTCTTTATCAGAGCTTGTTCGGGTTGATACTCTGGAGGCCTCAAACGGTAACGCTGGGGGAGGTCATTGTCCTTTCATTCCTCCAGAACTCAAAATCGCTAAGTCTGACATCATGGCTAGATGTATAGAATTTGGAACAAAATTTAATTATGATTCAGATGAAATTATTGCAATGTATGCGAGACACCTAAATAAGGTTGGAATTGAAATATGAATATTGAAGCGATTATTTGCCCTAATTGTAAAAAAGCAATTCTAAAAAAAAGATTCATTATTGAAGGAAGAATTAACAAGGAAACCATTTTTGATTGTCCTAAATGTGTTTATTTTTGGACCCTTGGATGGTTTAGAATGTTCAACCATTTTGAACATTTAATTTTAAGAAAAGATAAAGATATAGAGAAGTATTTGGAGGCTAAGGAAAAGTGGCAAAAGCACCTATTGTAAAGAAAGTTTTAAATAGTCATTCCTATATACAATTTTATGTTAACAAACAAAGTTGTGAAAAAAAAGAAGTTGCAAAGAAGTGGAAATTCAACCACTATGGCCCTTTTACCGAAGATGTGGATAAACGAACTTGGTTGGTCTCAAGAAACTCCCTTAATCTTTGAGTTCTTACCTCATAGAAAACAAATAATAATTACTGAAGATGAAAAAGTTAGTGAATCTAAGCCCACAGAATATAGAGATAGTCTGGAGAGTAGCTAAGACTATGGCAAGCCCTCAGGCAATTAGGGGTGACTTCGGTAAAGCACTAAATAAAATAATAGAAGAATGGAACAAACAGAATACCAAGATTTTGTAGGCCCCGAAGAAGGGACTGAGAAAGTTAAACTTACTCGTAATACTAAAGGATATAATTGGGAGATTAAGTTGGTCGGTCGTCCGGAGGACCAACTTGCGAGACTAAAACAAATAAATCAAGAATTGTGTAATACTTATGGATGAGCCTAATCATATTCAGTTGGCGATTAATTTTGCTGATTTAGTCAGAACAACCCTCGGACCAAGAGGAATGAATAAAATGATTGTCTCTAAAGGAAACATAGTAGCATTGACTAATGATGGGGCGACAATTGTGAATAATCTAAAGGGGGGAAATCCTATTGTAGACCTTTTCAAATCTCTTGCAAGGAGCCAGGAAGAAGCTGTCGGAGATGGAACTACTACTTCTGTAGTTTTAGCTGGTAACTTGTTGAATAATGCAAGTGAATTAATTAAGAAGGGTGTCCATCCGATGGTGGTGATTAATGGATACAATATCGCAATGGCGAATACATTAAACTTTCTTAAAGAAAAAGCAGAAAAGCCAGACAAGGAAAAAATTATGCGTACTGCTTTTGGGACCAAAATCCAACCCGACTTGGTTGAGCATTTCATTAAGATTTTAAGTGAGATAAAGAATCCTAAGGAGTTAAAAGTTTATAAGATAAATAACTCAGACGCCTTTAATAGTGAAATTTTTAAAGGACACATATTCGAAGGATTTACTAGGGATGACCAGATGCCAAGCGAGGTTGATGGAAAGATTGCTGTTTTGAACTTTCCTGTTAATTTGAAACTAGATAATATAAATGCGACAAATGCAAAAGATTTACTAGAAATCGAACAGGCCGATGTTGATTTGAAGAGAGATATTGTTAATGAATTAAAGAAGAAAGGAGTAGAATGGGTATTCTACACAGATACTTGTAAAGAATTCGACGCATATTTGACGGAGGCAGGGATTTCTGGCGTAGCCATCTTCAAACCAATAGACATAGACACAATATGTGTGGCTACAGGGTGTAAAGCAATCACAAGCAAAGAATTAATTAATGAAGAACACATAGGTAATGGTAAAGTTGAATACAAACGTGGGGCGGATTCTAATCAGGGTGCGGTTTATGTGAATGGAGATTATGAAACCTTAGTTTTACATGGGCCCACACCACATGTATTAGACGAAATAGAAAGGAGTTTAGATGACGTTGTTAGATTGCTAAAACACGATTTAAAGATGGTTGTTGGCGCGGGCGCAATCGAAATAGAAGTAGCCAATTATCTAAGAGATTTAAAAATTGGTGGAAAGGAACAACTAGCAATAGAGAAATTTGCGGAGGCTATCGAGAGCATACCACTTATAATCGCTGAGAATTGTGGTCTGGATGCAATCGAAACAGTTACGAATCTTAAGGCAGCCCATTGCATAGGGCAGCGAGATATGGGTGTAGACCTGACTCACTCTATTAGTGATGCTCGGGAGGCAGGGATTTTTGAACCAGTCTTAGTGAAGATTCATGCTTTTTCTGGAGCTAAAGATGTAACCAATCAGATACTTAAATTAGATGCTATTTTGGCAGGAGATGAAGATGGAACTAAATGAAATTTTAATTAGTCTATATATAGCTTCTTGGTTAATAGTTCTTGGATTATTCCCAATTTGGTTAATTATTAAATTAATTAGAGGTATTTTTTGATGAAAGTTTTAATTACTGGAATTACTGGTTTTGTTGGGAGTCATTTAGCAGAGTATTGTTTAGATAAGGGCTGCGAAGTTCACGGAACTTTTAGGTGGAGAAGTAAATGTGAGAATTTAGAAGGGATAGAAAAAGATGTAACACTCCATGAATGTGATATTACTGATGCCCATGCAGTCAAGGAAGTTATTAGTGAGACAAAACCTGATTTGATTTTTCACTTGGCAGCACAATCTTTTGTTAAGGCAAGTTGGACAGAACCAACACAAACATTTCAATCTAATGTAATAGGACAAATTAATTTATTTGAAGCAGTAAGGAGTATGAAGGATTACAATCCAAAAATACAGATTGCGTGTAGTTCCGAAGAATATGGCCACGCAGAGTGTTTACCTAAACAAATTAATGAAGAAGAACCACTAAAGCCACTTTCTCCTTACGGAGTTAGTAAAGTAACTCAAGACCTGCTTGGGTTTCAATATTTTAAGTCATATGGGATGCACATAGTGCGAACAAGAGCATTTAATCATACAGGGCCGAGGAGGGGGGAAGTTTTTGTTTGTTCTACTTTTGCTAAGCAGATTGTTGAAATTGAGAAGGGAAAACGAAGGGTAATGAAGGTTGGTAATTTAGAAGCTATCAGAGATTTCACAGATGTGAGAGATATTGTAAGGGGTTATTGGTTAGCCCTTGAAAAAGGCGAAGCCGGAGAAGTTTATAATATTTGTTCAGGTACTAGACACGCCCACTCTATTGAAAGCATCTTGCAAATGCTAACAGAAGAATCTAATGTAGAAGTTCAGATTAAAGAAGACCAAAACAGATTAAGGCCAAGTGATTTACCTACCCTTGTAGGAGATTCAACCAAGTTTAGGAAGAAAACTGGTTGGAAACCGAAGATAAAAATGAAAGACACCCTAAAAGATTTACTTGATTATTGGCGGGAGAGAGTATGAAAATCTTGATTGTCTATACAAATCAGGCCGACCCAAAACTTCAGCGTTGTATAGAAAGTTTAGAAAAAACAGCCCCACAAATTGAGAGAATTCTTAGACAAGCAGATACAAAAAAGACTAAAGTAGCTGAAGAAATTTATGAAGAAGTATTAAACGAAGAGGAAGAAGATATTATGATTTGGCATCCAGATATGATTGCGGTTGAGGGGTGGTATGAAGAATTGATGAAATATTATGAAATGTTTGATTTAATTGGTTGTAAATTGGTTTATCCAAACGGAGTAATCCAACATTATGGAGGAGGTATACTCCCAGATGCAAGAGGATGTCACCCACACCAATATCAATTAGATATTGGATTGACCAAGCCCCTAGATGTGGCCTATGTAACCGGGCCTGGAATGGTAATCAAACAAAGAGTCTGGAAAAAATGCAAGTTTGATTTCAATTATACTTATTATATAGACGCAGATTTTTGCATTCAGGCAAGAAAGGAGGGGTTCACTGTGGGAGTTGTTCCAATAAAGATTGTTCATGAAGAGGGTCAGGAAACCTTAAAATTATCTCGGGAAGAAATTGCACAGAAACAAGCCAAAAGCCACCAATATTTTTTAGCTAAATGGATGTCTTATCTGGGAGAGATTACAGAATGAAATTATCTGAGGCTGTAGCAAAAAGAATTAGTCAGGAAGTGGGGGTAGTTTTTGGAGTAACAGGAGGAGCAATAGTTAACCTATTTGATTCATTATCAAAAGAGCTTAAGATTATTCCCTTAAATCATGAACAATCTTGTGCTATGGCTGCGGATACTTATTCAAGATTGAAAGGTTTTGGTGTTTGTGTTGGGACTTCAGGTCCTGGAGCAACGAATCTTATAACAGGGGTTGCTTGTTCCTGGTTTGATAGTATTCCCCTATTAGTGATTGCCGGACAAGTACCGCGTAATCAATTAAAGACGACGAAAGTCAGACAAAAAGGATTTCAAGAAGTAGATAGCATTTCACTATTTAGACCAATTACTAAATATTCAGGCAGATTAACTTGTATGAAAGATTTAGAAAAAGCAATTAAATTAGCCAAGACTGGAAGGAAGGGTCCAGTTTTCTTGGAGTTTTGTGATGATGACCAACGAAAGAAAATTTAAACAAATAAACTCTTTGATTAAGAAATCTAAAAAACCTCTTTTTATAATTGGTGCTGGGTTTGATAGGAATGAAGTTAGCACACTTCTCTCATTTGGAATCCCTATTTTTCATACATGGGGTGCTAAGGATTATTTAGATTCATCAGAGTTTTTGAATATGGGTGATTTTGGAGTTACTTCTCAGAGAATTGGAAATTTCGCAATTAAACATGCTGATTTGATTATTGTTCTTGGAAGTCGGCTAGATACCCATCAATTTTTAGAAACAAAAGCAAAAACAGTTAGGGTAGATATTGACCCTTCAGAATTAGAAACTTCGGGTGATATAAAACTAAAAATGGATGCAGTAAAATTTTTGAATAGATTAACTAGTCCTGGTTGGAGATGGCCCTCTTGGACAGGTAACTTAAGAGAACTTAAGCTTTCAGAGATTAATAAATATCAAGAAACTAGACCTTATAAATTAATAAAACATCTCTCAAAATTAGCATTTAGCGATTCTGTAATTATCACTGATGCCGGTCAAACACTGACTTGGACTATGCAATCATGGAGAATAAAAGAAGGTCAGAGACTAATCTCAGCATTCAATAATTCTCCTATGGGGTATGCTATTCCCGCAGCCATAGGTGCTTATTTTGCAGGATTTGAAAAAATCTTAGTAACCATTGGTGATGGTGGATTTTATATGAATCTTCAGGACCTCAGCATAATTGGAGAATTACAAATTCCAATTAAAATTTTTGTTTTTGATAATGGTGGATATGGTATGATAGAACAAACGCAATCAGACTGGGATGAATTAACAATGGGGGTAGCAACCCAACCAGAGATGGCTTCTATAGAAGGTTTAGCAAAGGCGCATAATATTGGTTTTGTGCAAATTAATGAAAATAGTGATTTAAGAAAATTAAAGAGTGTACTATATTCTTCAAAACCAATTATTTGTCGGATTAAAATTCCAAAAGGAACAAAGATACAATCAAAATTAAAGTTTGGCGATAGCCTTACTGACTTAACTCCAAAACTAAATAAAAAAGAAAAGAAAAAGATAAATGAAATTCTCAAAAAGAGCAAATAGATTAATTGGACAGGGGATGTTCCAAGTTAAAACAAAAGCAGAAAACCTAGAAAGAACAGGAAAAAAGCTTCTTCATTTTGAAATAGGAGATACTTGTTTTGATTCTCCTAATAGGGTTAAAAAGGCCTGCATAAGAGCAATCAAAGAAAACAAGACCCATTACACCGACCCGCTAGGATTAAGAGAATTAAGAGACGCAATAGCAAAAAGGTATGGGGTAAACATAAACAATGTGGCTATTTGCCCAGCAAATTTTGGAATCTTTGCCATTCTTTCAGTATTGTGTAATCCGAAGGATAAGATTGATTATCCAATACCGGGATTTCCAACCTACAAAGCCGTGGCAAAATATCTAAATTTGAAACGAAGTAATAATGCAAAAATTAAGATTATTACTTCTCCCAACAACCCTGATGGGAAGATTAAATATGGGGATTTTGGTAAAGACCAGTTTATTATATTAGATATGGCCTACAATAAAATCTATTTTGACAAAGAACAAACAATTAGATGTAATCTAAAAAAATCTACAATAATTTGTTCATTCTCAAAGACACATTCTATGCCGGGATTTAGGCTTGGTTTTATTTTAGCAGAGCCAGAGTTAATAAATAAGATTGGATTACTTATTGAAACCACCTATTCTTGTTTGCCTGAGTTCATTCAGAGGGCAGGGTTAGAAGCACTAAAGGTTGAAGATTATAAACTTCATAATTTAAGATTTAGAAGACATCTTATGTATCTAATTTTAAAAGAGCATTATGAAGTTGAATTGCCTGAGGGGGGAATCTATTTTTGGTGTAAATGTAAAGATGGTGATAAGGAAGCAGAGAGATTACTCAAAAAAGGAATAGTAGTTTGTCCAGGGAGTGTTTTTGGAAAGAGAGGTTACATTAGATTTTGTTTCGCTAAACCAATTAAAGATATAAGGGAGTTAAATAAAAAACTATGAAATTACCAAAGGAAATTAATTATGCTGAAGCCTATTTGACTCTTAATTGTAATCTTAATTGTCCTTATTGTATTAATGACCCCGATGATAGGGTTGTCAGAAAAAGAAAGGAAATGACCGCGGAGGAATGGATAAACTCGCTTAATAAAGTAGATTTTGGAGATATTCCATTGACTTTAGGTGGTGGAGAGCCAACGATTCATCCAGGATTTTTTGAGATAGTTCAAGGTATAAAACCAATCACTAAATTAGACCTATTAACAAACCTTAAATTAGATAAAAAGAAATTTATTAAAATGATTAATCCAGATAGGTTTTCTCGTTCAGACAATCCAGCATATAAATCAATTAGGGTTAGTTATCATGTTAGTCAAATGGACCAAAACGAGATTTCTGATGGGGTGGCAGAATTACAAAGTGCGGGGTATTCTATTGGTTTGTTTGGAATAAATCATCCAGACAATGTTTCTGAAAATATGCAGATGGCAGAAATAGCTAGACAAAAAAATATTTACTTTTTTGTCAAAGATTTTCTTGGCGAAGCCCACGGACAACAATATGGAACCCTAGCTTATCCAGATGCAACCAATGGGAATCCAAGAAATGTTCGTTGTAGAAGCAAGGAATTATTAATTGCTCCAGAGGGAAATGTTTATAGGTGTCATAGGGACCTATATCACGCAGAGAATCCCATAGGACATATTTCTGAAGATGTAGAACTTTATAAATTCAGAGATTGTAGTAAATATGGGGAATGTAATCCATGCGATGTTAAACTAAAGACAAATCGCTTTCTTAGGGCGGGAAATTGTCAGGTGGAAATAGATGGTTAAATGGTGGCACACTTTTGATTTTGAAGAATTACAAACAGATGGAATAGATGATACTCCAGCTAAGTGCAAATTTATTCATTTTCCAAAAGAGATACAAGGCTCTGTATTAGATATTGGTGCCTGGGATGGATACTTTTCCTTCTTAGCAGAAAGACGCGGAGCTAGTAGGGTGCTAGCAATTGATAGTCCAAATTTTTGTTGGAATAAAGAAAGGTTGGTCATTGCCGGTGAAGAGACCAAAACTAATGGCAAAGAAGGATTTGAATTTGCTAGAACACAACTTAATTCAAAAGTAGAAGATAAGGAGATGGAAGTAGAAGATATTACAAAAGAATCGGTCGGAACATTTGATACAGTTCTTTGTTTAGGAATCCTTTATCATATGAAAGACCCATATAAGATAATTAGAAATCTATATGAATTAACAAATAAGAAGTTGATAATTGAAACCCACACAGATGGAAATTATCTATCTGCGCCTGCGATGATTTTTTATCCAACAAATGAATTGAATAATGATTCTGGTAATTGGTGGGGACCAAATATTTCGTGTCTTGTTGAGATGTTAAAATCTGTTGGTTTTAAAAATATTCAAGTAGCAATTGGAGGTAGTAGGTGTGCCCTACATGCGGAAAAATGAAAGCCATAATTGAAAAATTTTATTCTGAAGAAAAGGATGCCAAAAAGAGTTATACTAATTGGCCAGAAAAAGTAATGTACGCAGACCATTTAGCACTTTTGAAGATAATAGATAAATTTAAGATAAAAACTATTTTTGAAATTGGAACTTGGGAGGGATTTACGTCAGCACTTCTTTGCAGAATTCCATCTGTTAAAAAGATTGTTGCTTTGGATATTTGCGATGAATTGAATGTAGAATACAATCATGGAATGCACCCACTCTCCAATAGGAAACGTTATGGAAAATATGCTAGGAAGTCAAAAAAATATTCTATAATCTTTGAAGACAGTAAAACTTATGAACCAAAAGATGAATTTGAGATGGTTTTTATTGATGGAGACCATAGTTATGATGGCGTAAAGAATGATACTGAACTTGCTTTGAAAATGAATCCAAAAGTAATAGTTTGGCATGATTATGGAAGTGAACCTGGAGTTAATGATTATATAAATGAATTGAAAGGGGCGGGCTGGCAAATAAATGGTTTCCCAGATTCCTTAGTTGTATGCAATGAAAGAAGTTGATTTAGAAAGAAGGCTGGATGGGGATAAAGTTCTTTGGCACATGGATAGGGTAATTGCTCATTATGACAAAGGTGAAAGGATTGCTCCAGTCCATATAGATATGGGGATTACAAAATATTGTAATGTTGGATGTGTATTCTGTTATGGTAAATATCAGGAAATGTCAAAAGATAGAATAAGTGATGAGGCGCTTCTTCAGACAATGCGAGACGCAGGAGATATTGGAGTAAGAAGTATAGGTTTAATAGGAGATGGAGAGCCCTCAGTCCACCCAAAATTTTATGAAGCACTTAGGGAGGGAAAGAAATATGGTGTTAGTATGGCAACATCAACAAATGGTGTTAAGATAACAGAGGACGAACAACGTGCAGCCGTTTTAGAAAGTTGTGATTGGATGAGATTCTGTTTCTCTGCTGGAACAAAAGAAGGTTACAAAAAAATTCATAGCGTAGATAAATTTGACCAGGCTGTAAAAAATGTGAGGGATATGGTTAATTATCGAGATAAACATGGACTTGATTGTGACATTGGTATGCAGGCAGTTTTTGTTCCGACCTTAATGGGGCAGGAAATGATTGATGAAGCAAAACTCGCTACTAAATTGGGAGTCGATTATTTTACAATAAAACAATGCAGTCTTCCAGACAAGGGAGATACTGGTATGATGCAATTTGATGTTAATGATTATAGCCGTCCGGATATAATCGCCGGATTAGAAGAAGCAGAAGCACAATCAAATGAAAGAACAAAAGTAATGGCTAAGTGGAATGTAATGGGTCTCAAGGGAGAGAAACCATATCACGGTTGCCCTTCTATTCCATTGATTTCTGAGATGTCTGGTAATGGGGATTGGTATCCTTGCGGATATATGTTTGGCGAACACTCAAAATTCAGGGATGGATCTAGATTTGGAAATGTTCATGAACAGACACTTAAGGAAATTTGGGAATCAGATAGATATTGGGAGATAATTAAAAAGATGAGGGATTTTAAGTCTGGAGAAGATTGCCATGGTTGTTGTCGTCAAGACCAGGTAAACATCTCCCTTGACAAATATTTAAATAAACCAAAAGGAATTAACTTTATATGAAAGACCCAAAGAATGTAGCAAGGGGAAAGAAGTCCAGAAAATCTGGAGCAGATTTTGAGAGACGTGTTAGAAAAGATTTAGAAAGTGGGGGGTGGGTCGTGTCAAAGTGGATGAATAATTTTTCTGACTATCCAGATAGCAACATAAATCTTCCTCCTGAAGAAAGAGAAGATAGAAAATTAATTCCAGCTAAACATAAATTCAGAGGTAAAGGAATACCAATGGCGATTGGAACTGGATTTCCAGACTTTATTGCGTTTAGGAATCAAGTTGCATTAGACCTCTATGAAATAATTGGAGTAGAATGCAAAACAAACGGCTATCTTGATAAAGAAGAACGCGCAAAATGCAAGTGGTTATTAGAAAACAACATTTTTAGTAAAATTTTAATTGCAAGTAAAAAAACAGACGGGAGGAAAATTTTAATAAAGTATGATGAATTCAAAAGAGATAATTAAGGTAGTAAAAAAAAGAGGACTTAGTGCTCCAGAATTAGAAAAGATTTTATCTTCAGTTGAAACTGGAAATGAACCTCAAAGAAAACAAGCTTTTAGAGATTATGTTGGTAAAAACTCAAGGATTGGAATTATCTCAGACACACACATTGGACACAAAGAATTCGATGAACCCTTATTTGCATATGCAGGTAAGACATTTAGAAAAGAAGGAGTAGATAAGGTGTATCACTGTGGAGACATATTAGAAGGGATGTCTGGTAGGGAAGGTCATATTTATGAATTAAATCAAATAGGTTTTGCTCAACAAATAAAAGAAGCAGAGAGAATATTCACAAAACATCTTAAAGGTCTGGATGTGAAGGGAATAAATGGCAACCATGATTTATGGTATGCTAAAAAGAATAATGGTGGTGTGAATGTTAGTTCTGAACTGGCCCAGAGAGTTGAAAACTATACACATTTGGGAGATGAAGAGGCAGATGTAGAATTAAAAAAAGGAATAACTATGAAAATATTTCATCCAAATGACGGTACTGCTTATGCTACTTCTTATAAGTTACAAAAATTAATTGAAAGTTTAACTGGGGGAGAAAAACCAGAAGTATTAGCCGAAGGACATTATCATAAAGCACTTTATATGTTTAACAGAAATGTTCATGCACTTGAAGCAGGAACTCTGTGCGGACAAAGCAAATGGATGCGTGGAAAGAAGATACCGGCACATAAAGGATTTTGGATACTTGATATTGAAATGGGAGGTGGGGGGATAGGAAAATTTAAACCAGCTTTCTATCCCGGATACAAATGAATAAAAAAATAGTAATTAAAGGAAATGTGTTTAACCCAACAGGAATAAGCACTGCAAATAGGGAAATATGTAAGGCTCTTGTTAAGCTTGGAGAAAAGGTTCAGACCACAGATTTATGGAGAGACACTTGGGAATTCAATCAAGGACTTGAATCATTAAACGACCCAATAAATGTTAAAACTGCTGAGACGATTACTATCTTTGCTGATTATCCTTCTTATTTTCATGATGCTTTTGGAACTCCGTTCGCTTATTTCCTTCACGAAGGAACTAGGTTACCTGATGGTTGGACTCAACAACTAAACCAAATGGCCAAAGTATTTGTGCCTAGTAAAGCTACAAAGAATTTGTTTAAGTGGAATGGCGTAGGCAGACCAATCAAGATTATACCTTATGGGGTGAGTGAAATGTATAAACCAAAAGAATTCTCAAAAGAAGAAATGCTTGGAGACTTTACATTTCTGTCAGTTAACTCCTGGACCGGAATGCCTAATGACCGAAAGGGAACAGACTTATTGATTAAAGCATTTCATGAGGAATTTAAACCAGAAGAACCAGTTAAGTTGGTTTTGAAGATTGGAACTTTCTGGGACCCACAACCACCAGAACATTACATGGCAGGAATAAATTATTTGACTAAGGGTGGAAACAAGAACATTGTTTTCAATTCAGATTATGCTACTGAAGAAGATTTAGCAGAATATTATCAAAAGAGTTCAGTCTTTGTTGCACCCACAAGAGGAGAAGCCTTTGGATTAACTATTCTAAATGCTAAGGCAAGCGGAATGCCCGTGATTGTAACAAAAGATAATAACTCAGGACATATGGATTTTTGTAATGATGATTCTACCCTGTTTATTGATTCATCTGGAGTAGAACAAGCAGACCCGCGATTCTATTGTGAAGGTAATATGTGGGCGAAGCCAAATCTGGAAAGCTTAAAAAAACAAATGCGAAACGCATTTGAGAATTATAAAGATTTGAAAGAAAAAGCTATTAAAAATTCTGAAGAAATCAGAGAGAAGTATACTTGGGAAAATACTGCTAAAATGTTGGTTGAGGAAATAAATGAAGATTCTTAGTTTCGGAGATAATCCAAAAACTAGTACCGGTTATGGCCAAGCATGGGATAATCTACTTAGTCGTTGGAGAAAGGAAAGACCAGACTGGGAGCTATTTCATGTTGGATGGCAGAATTGGGACAGACCGCATAAAACTATCGAAGGATATACTATGCTTCCTCGTGGCGGAGATGATTATGGAAATGATGTTCTGTATGACAATCTGATGAACATAAAGCCAGACATATTGATTACCATGGCGGATATTGGTATCCAAGGAGGTTATATTGACCCAATATTTGCTGCAAGAAAGGGGGGGTGGACTGGGAAATGGATTGCATATAATCCTGTAGATAATGAAAGTTGGGAATATTTAGTTTGGAATAAAATTTTAGAGATACCAGATATTAATGTTGGGATGTCTAAGTGGAGTTTTGAATCAATGAAGAATCATGGGGTAGAAAATGTTGAATGGATTAGTCTTGGGGTTGATACCAAAGAATTCAAGCCACTACCAGAACGAGATATTCTTAGAAAACAATACAAATTAAATGATAAGTTTGTAGTGGGTTTTGTCGGAAGAAATCAAAGACGTAAAATGCAAGCCCACCTTATCAAAGGATTTGCCCAATTCAGTAAGGGAAAAGACGATGTCAAATTATTGCTACATACAGACTCTGCTCCACAGAAACAACATCTTGGTTGGTTGATGGATACACTTAATGCTAAAGCTGAAGCAGAACATGACCCAGACATTATCAAAATGCAGAAGATACAGCTCACTAAGAATAATCTTAATCCTGGAATCAGACAAAGAATCCAACCTAATTCTATGAATGAGATTTATAATTTGATGGATGTTTTTTGTTACGCTACTGGCGGGGAAGGATTTGGGCTACCGGGTATTGAATGTCAAGCTTCTGGAGTTCCACTTATGATGACACACACTTCTTCTTGTGATGAATTAACTGCTGAACATGGAATAAAGATTCCTGTATTGAAGGATAAATATGAAAGACTCGTAACTGAGATAGGTGCAAATGGGATAGAAAATTGCGTACCTGACGATAAGGAGATTGCTAGATTGTTAGAGGAACAATATGTTACTTGGAAAGAAGGTAAACTAAAAGAAAAATCCAAACAGGCTAGGGAATTCTCACTTGGTTATGACTGGGACAATATAGCAAATAAATGGATTAAATTACTAGAAGAAAATGAATAATGAGAACTATCCAACAGATTCTAAAGAAAAGCGGTTACAAGGAGAATGAGCTCGAGTATTTCTTGGCTAAATGTTATATTGATTACACTTACTTTGCTGAACACGTATTAGGATTTCAAGTAGCAGATTATCATCGTGAATGGTTAGAATTATTAGAGAAAAATAAAAGACTATGTATTATTGCTTTTAGGGGTTCTGGAAAGACTTATTTTTTGTCAGGATATTATTTATGGAAATCAATCTTTCAAGGACCAAAAGAAACGCTGATTATTTCTAAGACCGAAACTCAGGCAAAGGGTGTTTTGAAGATTATAAAAGGATTCTTACAAGACAATGAATTGCTTAGCCAATTTATCCCAGAAAGTAGGGAGGCCACCTGGAAAGCTACTGAATTAGAACTAGCCAACAAATCAACATTTTATTGTAAACCTTATAATGAATCAGTTCGTATGTGGCATCCAGATGATGTTTTGTGTGATGAAATTGGAGAGTATGAAGATAAGTCTATCTTCTATACTTCTGTTTTGGGGACTATTCAACTTAAGAAAGGAAGCCTTACAGCAATTGGGACTCCAAAATCTGCTGCAGACTTATTGACAGAACTAAAAGAAAATGACGAATATGTTTGTAGAGAGTATCCTTCAGAGATTGATGGAAAGGCTCTTTGGCATCAGAGATATACAACCCTCCAATACGATACAGAAACACAAAAAAGTCTTGTTAAGGTAAGAAAAGAAATGGGAGAATTAGCATATGCCCAGGAATATCTTCTTTTACCGATGAGTTCTGCTAATTCATTGTATCCTTATGAATTAGTTTCAAAAGCTTTAGTTAATGAAGATTTTCTTCCATACGGAAAACAAGAACACAAATATTATATTGGTTATGATGTTGCTCTTTCTCCTAAGGGAGATTATACTGTTATGACAGTTTTGTCTTCCAATAGCGACGGTAAGAAGTTAGTAAAAGGAATTCGATTCAGGGCAAATTTTCAAGAACAAAAAAGAATTCTAGCACGATTATATGAAGACTTCAAGCCAGTAAAGACATTCATAGATGCCACTGGTTTGGGAGAGAAACAAGCAATAGATTTATCAAAGGATTATGGAAATCTAACCCCTGTAAAGATTACTTACGATGATAAAATGAAAATGTTATTAGACTTGAGACAAGAATTTGAAAAGATGAATCTTACTATTCCAAATAAGAAAGAAACAGAGGCTTATAATTTTACTCAGCATCTTGTTAGAGAATTGAATGAGGTTGGATTGAAAGTTGATATGCGTGATGGACAATCAACTAGACCTAAATTCTTTTCTGGTAAGAATGATGATTGTGTTATGTCATTGGCGCTAGCCAACAAAGCAACACAAAATGAATATGGAACAATTTCATTCAGAGGAATTGCCTGATTTCTTAATTGGTGGTCTGAACAAGTTAAGGGTGACATATCCACTAGTTGCATCAATAGAACCATCACGATTTCTAAGTAGGATTGTCTTGTAGAATTCTTCAACTAATACACTCTTGTTTATTTTATTCTCTTTACAAAATTTCTTTGTTTCATCTCTGATAGACTTATTTATCTTTACAGTTTCCATTACATCATAAGGATAATTGTATTTTCCTATCTTAACCATTTTACATAAAATGAAACATAAGTATTTAAAACTTTTTAATTTAGTGCAATAATGACTAAAAAGAGTGAAAAAGTGAACAAATCTACATCAGTTAGGGGTTTGGATGATTCTTGGGTCCCTCATGCAGAAAATTGGGGGATTTCTAAGACTTTATTTACTGGAGAGAATAATACTAACATAAAGATTCTTTATGATACTATTAAGAAGTCTCCAGAGGCTGCAGCTTGTGTTACTGCAATCGTCGAAGACATTATGGCAGACGGTTGGAAACTAGTGACAAATGGAAGAACTAGTGGAAGTAAATTGATTAAAGATGCTGAATTGTTTGAATTAAAAGCTAAATTTTTTAAGGTCCTAACTGACGCAATCTGGGATATTTTAATAACTGGAAATGCTTACATCTTAAAATTATCTGTAGATTCAGACGAACTAAAAAGCATTATAGGAGTTATGTCTAAGACAATTGCCAAATCGCTAAATATTAAAAAATTCAAGAAAGATGTTTTCCAATTAGTAGACCAAAAAATAGAGGATAGGCCAACAGACCTTCAACTTTTAAAATCTTCAACAATTACACTAAATTATGATGATACGGGTAAGGTTAGTTCTTATCAGCAGAAAGTTGGAACTAGTGAGAGAGTATACAAAGCTAAGGATGTGATTCATTTAACACTAAATAATATTGGAGGGCAGCCATATGGATTTACACCCCTTGAACCCCTTCTTTCAGATATTGCTACTTTAATCTTTGCTAAAGAATTTGCAGGAAAATATTTCGAGAATGATGGTATCCCATACTTTGTTTTCAAGATGCCAGATTCAAGTCCGAACGATAGAAATTATAAGTTAATAAAGAAGGAACTTAAAGAGTTAAAGAAACAGGCAGACAAATACCGGAGTATGGTTTTAACTGGAAATGTAGATTTTGAACAATTAAACAAATTCAATAAAGATATGGAATTTGCTAAATTAATTCAACACTTTACTCAGATTGTTCTAATGGCATTTGGTGTTCCAGCACACAGAATAAACTTCATAACAGATAGCAAGGGTGGTGGAGCTGAATTGGGAAAAATAGAAGCAGGATATTACAAAAAGATTTCTTTTATGCAAAAATCTCTCGAACAATCACTTAATAGGGAATTGTGGTCTGGATTTAAAGTTGCTATGAAATTCAATAGGGCCTATAAGATTGACGAAATAAGAGAGGCAGAGGTAATTAGAATATTGTCAGAGATTGGAGCAATAACACTTGAAGAAGCAAGAGAGAAGATTGGAATGCACCCAGAAATTCCTAAGGGAACAATGCCTAAATCTATCGGAAGCGACAAAGGAATTAATATGGAACAAGATAAAAAACGTGAGGCTGGAATAGAAGAAAAACCTGTAGAAGACGGCGGGGACAATAAATTGAAATCCTTTGATGCTCTTGAAGTAGATTACGATAGATTTGTTGTTATTGTTGAAAGCAAGGTGGGTCTTGGTTCTTTCCTTCAGGCCAAACTTCTTTACTATGTAACTGAAGAAGGTTACGTTTTAATGTTCGATGATGGTCAATGGAAATACAAAACTAGAGTCCCAAAAAGCGGTGAATTTAATCCAGAAACACTAGTAAATGCTACAAAAGTTAGAATATAATTTTACATAAATAAAAAGTAAATGATTTAAAGAATTTTTCTATTATGTTTTCAAGATGCCAGAGAAACTAGATGAAATTCATGCCTCTATAAAAGAAAAACTTAGGGGAAAGGAGAATCCAAAAACTGGAAAAACTTATACTGAATCAGAAATTTGGGCGATAGCCAGGGCACAATATAATAAAACCCAGAAAAAAAGTTTCACATTCAAATCATTGATTTCTAATTGCTGGGAACAAGAAGTAGAAGTGGACAAGGCTATTTCTGCTGACGGCAAATCAAAAAAGAGATTTGTTGAAGCTACAGTATCTGGATTAAAGGAAGATAGGGATGGAGAGATGATGAGCCAATTAGCCATTGATGATATGGTTTCTCAGTTTAAATCTGGGAAGATTCCTTTTTTTGCGGACCATGGGCAGACTGAAGGTCAGCCGCTTTATAGTTGGAAAGGAATTATGGGTGTCTGGATAGATGCTCATCAGGAAGATGAAAAACTAAAAGCTGTTGTTAGATTAAATAATGCTCATCCAGATTCAGAATTATTTTGGAAGTACGTACAAGAAGGAGTTCCTTTAGCATTTTCTATTGGCGGAGCCGCGCAAGCAATCGTGGGAGAAGAAGAATAATGGCAAAAAGAAAAAAGATATTTGGAAAGGTAAACTTATTTGAAACTAGTGTAGTTGGGATTGGCTCATATCCTGATGCCCATCTATCATTAGATGATGCCTCATTTTCTTTAGTAAAAGCCCTAACCCTGGCGGATGTGCCTGGAACGGGTGTTTACAAAGATGAACTAAATTTGGAGAATGAAGTAATGGAAGAAGAAGTTGTTGAGACACCCACAGAAGTTGCGGAAGTTGAAACTACTGATGAACCTAAAGCTGAGGAAGCCAATGAATCCTCTGTTGAAGAGACAGTGGAAGAAGAGGCTTCTGCCGAAGAGACAACTGAGGAAGCAGAGAAATCTGTAGAAGTTGTTCTTGCAAAGGCTATTGACAAATTAGCTAAGGAACTTGCTACTAAGCGAGGACTTGTCGCTAAGGAAGAAGAAGACCCAGAAGTCGCTTTGAAAAAGAAGTTAGACGGAATGTCTCTTGGTGAATTGGCCTGTATGCAGAAAGATAGTTTAGGTAGACCATTATTCGGAAATTGGTGATGGCAGATATTAGAAAAGCCTTAGTTGAAGGTACAGATGCTGCTGGTGGATACACTGTTCCAAAGGAGTATTCTAATAGATTACTTGCCTTTGTGAATAAGAATGCTGTAGCCGTTCAGGATATGGATGTTCGTCAGATGGGAACAGATGTTAGATATATCCCAAAAGTTACAGACGGAACCACTGCATACTGGGTTGCTGAGACAAACTCTATCACAGAAGCTCGACCTAGTTATGGACAAATTACTTTAACCGCAAAGAAACTTGCAGCTCTATCGTATGTGTCGTCCGAATTATTGGAAGACAATAACGTAGATATTGCTAACCATTTGGTAGAACAAATGGGTACTGATGTATCTCTTGCTCTTGATAACGAGATTTACAATGGTACTGGGGGTAACTTTGAAGGTTTAAGGTATACTGGTTCTTATTCTAATGCTGTAGATGGAAATGGTAATATTAACGCTACTGCTGCAGATGGAACAGCGTCCACAATTACTGGTGGTGCTATCGCGCTAAGCTACATTAGTAAGGCTATTACTGAAGTTTTGAAAGACAAACATAACCAGCCAGATGTTTCCTATTGGAATCCTCGAACTGTTGGAAGTTTGATTCAATTAACTGATGGTAATGCTAGACCAATGTTGAACCAAGAAACATTTGGAAGTCCACTCCTTAGAGAAGGTGTAATGTACACCATCTATGGTACAAAGGTGAGAAGTTCTACTCAAGTCCCGGTGAACTTGACGTACGGTACTACTGCTGCTTTGAGTGGTGCTTGTTCAGATGCGCTTGTTGGTGTTAGTAAGATGTTTGGTATTCTTGGCCAGAGGAGAGGTTTTATTTGGAAACAAGATTATGACATCGAATCTGACTACTACAAGTATCAGACGACTATGCGTGCGGCGTTTGCAATTAAGTATGCAGACAGCTACTGTTTGATTAGAGGTATCACAGATTAATTTTTATTTTCCTATATTTCTTTTTTTATAGGAATTTCCTTTTTTATAGAGGAAACACCGTCGAAGATGGGAACATACATAATGGGAGAACAAACTTACGAAGTAGGATTTTGCAAGCCCCAGAACAGAAAAGGGTGCACTCTTAGTGAAACACACAAGTTAGCTATTTGCAAGGATTGTCATTATAAATTACATTGGGGTAACTATGGGAACATACATTAACCCTCTAGACGTGTGGAAGCAATTAGGAACGGACGCTTTCACGAAAGTAACGGGAGCCGCGTTAGGGACTTCTGATGGTGGAACCACCACTACATTTCAATTCTCTCACGATAAATTAGTTTCGGGTTCTACTAAAATTTATACTTCTGGAGTTTTAACTTCTGAGGGCACAATAGATTTAGATAAGGGTGAAGTTACTGGGCTGACCGGGGGGAGTGGAAATGCAATTACTGCAGACTATTGGTATGCGGATATTGAAGATTCTAAGATTCAAGGATTGATTAATTCAGCCGAAGGCCAAATGGAAACAACTACAGGAAGAACCTTTGGAACCACATCCACAACAGAATATATTGACGTAAACTCTGGAGAAAAAGAATATTTCACACAGAATTATCCAGTTATAACTTTTTCTGCTATGCAAATAAACACTGCGAGTATTCTAACAGATACTCCAGCGTATTCAACATCAACACAAGGATTGGGCAATGATTTCATTTCTAATGACAATGATTTGAAAGCTGGAAGATTCCAATTCATTTCAAACATTCCTTATTCTGGAAGAGACAGAATAAAAGTGACTTATACCTATGGTTACACAACCACTGAGGGAGGATATTACATGGCTCAAGAACTAGCAACCCTCATTACCTTGCGGACAATGGTGAACTCTGCAATTTACAAAGCAATATTCAAGGGACAAGATAACTTTAGTCCTGTCCGTCTCGACGAGATAGACAATAGAATTAAAGAATTGACGAGTCTTTTGAAATCTCAAAATATTGAGAGGATATAACGAAGTTATGGCAAATCTGACGAAGTCGAATGTGTTTAGCGAAAGTTTCAATATAGTTAAGACTTTCTTAGATGGAATATCGAACTTAGACCCACGTAAGAGATTCAAGGTAAATTGGATTCATGCCTCTATGCCTAGAGTAAATGACAAACAATTCAATGGTTATCCTTTTATTGTGATTCAGAGTAATTTGTCTGAGTCAGACAAAACCTTTGATGTAGAAACTTCACAAAAAGAATTTAGTGTTCTTTTAACAGTATATTCTGACCAAGCAACAGAAATTGATACTATCTGTGATTTGATTCATGCAAATTTTAAAGACGAAACTAAATTAACAGAATTCAAGGCAAGAGAAATTGCTTCTTCAGAATTCAATTGGAATATGGACGAAAATGGAAGAAAAATTCATAATCGTGCTCTCGGATTCATTATGAGGTCAAGGATATAATGGGTCAAGGATTATTACAAATTAAGGTTATTGGTTTAGAAAATTTAATGAATAAGTTAGGAAAAAGTAGACAGAAAATAGCCGGTGAAATTAGAACTACCTTAAGGGAAGTTGGTACAGATGGTTTATCTTTCGCGCGTAGTAGAGCCCCCGTTTTTACTGGAGAGCTTCAAAGTAAGATTATAGCATTTCCAGAAAGCCATAATGTGTGGGTTGTGGCATCTGAACCGACCAATGATGGATTTCCTCTTAATGTAGCATTTGATGAAGGAAATTTTGGAGCCATGACTATGCGCGGTCCTGGCGGACAAAGAATCCCATTCAAACCTCGTAATCCCTCACTAAATATAGGTTTTATGAAAAAGACTAATCGTAAGATGAGGCGAGACCTAAATGATAAATTGAGGGCTAGAATTGAGCGTCTAGTTGCAGACGTATAAGAGAAGAAAATATGGAGGACATAAATGGCAATAGCAAATAATAAGGCTTGGTATGACAAGGCATTTGTAAGTGTTAGTGTAGCTGGAGGTTCTGAAGTCCAGCTTAAAGCAAAGACTAATTCTATGAATATTTCTGGTGGTGGATTTGATGTTGAGAGTATGGAAACTTTCGGCGGAAAGATTAAGAGACAAACCACACGAGAAGATTTTGAGATTGGCTTTGATGGTATCCCTACAAGTCTACAAGACTTTGATTGGGTATTCCACGGCGTAAGCAACACTGCAAATTCAATCACATCAAGTACTATTTCCGATTACAGAGTTACTGTTTTGTGGACTGACCAGACTGGAGTCACGTCAGCTACACAGGCAATTAACACTGCATCAGAAGCATACAGAGAAATGTATGTTGGTTGTAATATGACTAGTTTAGAAAAGTCTATGGAGGCAGGAGAACATTTGACTGCGACTATGACATTCAAGACTGCGTTTGAAGACGACGATGGAGAAATAAATTTCAAGAAGGAAGTTTGTGACACTACTAACGCATTAAGCGCAGCAAGTGCATATACATCTACTAATAAATTTTGAGGTTTAGTTTGGAAGTAGAAAAAATCACAGAACAAAGAAAGACGACCTTTACTGTATCTGGGATTCCAATTTATTTATTGAAGGACTTTAAGTCCTATGCCGAGGAGGAGTGTGGAAACTCCTACCCCGTTGCTATTTTTCAACTTATGAAAACAAAACAAATGTATGAAAACTTAGTTCCACTTATATCTTCTTTAATTCAAGAGGTCGAAGACCTCAAGAAACCAACTAAACAAAAGGAGTTAAAAACATTTTAAGATGAGTAGATTATCAAATCTTGTAGGTAAGTCGCAGACTTTCACTATTGCAGATGTAGAACTTGAAATCAAACCACGAACTGTAGAAGATATTGATTTAATTATGGATTTAGCAGACGAAGCCAAGAAGGCTGGTGCTATGAAAGAATTAGTCAAAAGAACCCTAAAGGACGCAGTCCCAGACGCAACTGACGAAGAAATCAGTGCAATCGGTTTTGAACATTTCAACGAAATAACAAAAGCAATTGTAAAAGTAAACGGACTTGACCAACAACAATGAGACCACTAGGTATTCAACAGCAGTTAAATCGCAAGCCAAACTCAAATATAGTCGGCGGAATTTTCTGTCTGCTTATGAAAAAATATAATCAACCATTTTCTGAAATCCATAAAATTCCAGTTCCAATGTTAATTTCAATTTTAAAAAATCTTGAAGAAGAAAATAAACAAATCAAAAAGGCTAAGGCTGGGGGGGTGAGAAGATAGCAAGTTCAGACATTATCATTAATTTGAAAGTAGTAGACGAGGCAAGTAAGAATCTACAGAAAACGGCTGCTAGATTTAAAACAATGGAGGGGGCCTTAGGGGAGGCGGGGGTTTCTATGAAAAAGTTTAATAAATTTGCTAAGGAAAATAATTTGCAAATTATGAAAAATGGAATGGTTATGGATAGACTAACTGGCCAAACTATGTCTTATGGTAAGGCGGCCAGAAATGCTCAGATACAAACAAAAAGATTTAAGATGGAATTCTTAGGGATTATGTTTATGGGTATGGCACTCCAGAGATTATTCAAAGGAATGACATTTTCTACAACAAAATTCTTTAATAAATTAACTGAAGGACAAACTGATGCTGGAAAAGCCGTTACAAGATTGGGTGCTGGATTTGAATTTCTTAAGTTTACTATGGGAAATGCTATAGCTGAATTCGTCGAAGCTAATCCTTGGATAATTAAATTTCTGGATTATGTTGCAGAGTTAATTGGGAGATTCCCAAAACTTTCTGCAGGAATAGTCATTTTTGGTTTAGCACTTGGTACTATTGCTTTTGTAGTTGGACAGGTGGCCTTGGGTGTTGGTGCATTAACTATCGCTTTTGGGGGGGTTACTACAGGAATTTTGGCCGCAACAACAGCAACAATTTCATTTATTGGAGGTCTTGTTTTGGTGATAGCCAAGGTGGCAGCTATAGCTGGGATACTTGCCTTGTTTGGTGCTTTTGTTGTGGGATTATTCTCTAAAGACTTTGCAAAGGCTACGGATGAATGGGCTAGGAATATGCAGTTGAACAGTGGGATAGTTGGAAAGGCTTTCTTCGGAGTTATTAGATTAATCATGTTTGGTTCAAGATTATTTAGTACAACTTTCCTAAATTTGGTGGATTTGATGATTATTGGATTTGATAAAGGAATCAATGGGATTGTTAGTGGATTTGTAAGTTTTATTAACTTTTTTATTAAGGGAATCAATATGGCTATTAGGGGGCTGAATAAACTTGGAGCCAATATTTCAGAAATTCCTTTGTTGGTGGGTGGTGGATTTGATTTGGGTGGAGCTGCAGCTCAAGAAAGAATTGTTGGGCGTTCCACAGAGTTAATAAGAGAAACCCCAACCATAAGTGAATTATTTTCTCCAGAAGCTAAGGAAGGAACAAACATCTCTATAGAAACTGTAAATATAAGTTCTGAAGACCCAGAACAAATCTTAGAACAACTTCAAGACGAAATAAATAGACAAAGTGGAGGTATAAGATGAGTGATGCAAGACTTTCAAATTCTAGTGTAACAAGTTCTGCTATTGACATCGGAGCAAGTGAAGTTCTGTATAGTCATAACAACATGATTGAAGAGAATCCAGTTCCAGGGCTATTCAATGCAGATGCAGATAGTGCAACAGGAAATGCACAAACAGAATTCCAATGGATGGGATGGATTAATCCAACTTACAAAATCCAAGGTGTATTAGACCAAGATGGAACTGGAAGCACAAGAATGACCCTTTCTCTTCTCAAGGACTTCGCTACCAACACCTCGAGTAGTTTATACTTATTCGATGATAGACTTTGTTCTTCTGGTGCTAAGGTTTTATTGAAGAGTTTTTCTCTTCCTAGAATGGCTAAGTATAAGAATTCTGAGAAGTATATTGTCAGTATAAATTTAGTGGAGACATTATGAAGATTCCTAAGTACCGAGTTGAATGGACTCCTGTCGGCGGTTCACCGCAAGACATTAACGTATTGGCACTTAGAACTAACAATGGGATAGAGGCAATCAAAGATACATTCCAATTAACTTTCATTGATAAGAATAATGAATATGATTTTGATTTAAATGATAGAATTAAAATTTATTTGTATTACGTTGGCGAAGCCGAGACACTTGTTATGGATGGCTTAGTCCAAAATGTAGGAAATAAGTCTGAAGAAAAAAATAACAAACAAACAATCAAGGGAGCAAACATCTTTGAAGTTATGCTTACCTTCCAAGCAATTGGAGATTCAGATGCCCCGACCAATCCGAAGTGTGATGAGATTATCCAAAACTTATTGGGTCAAAGCCAAGACATCGAGCCATCTGGCAGACAAGTAACATGGAACGGAAGTAATCCCTCACTTAAATCTGACGGTTCTACAGAATTTCCAGATATAGAATATTTCACTCAATATAAGCCCTTGGTTGAACACTTAGAGTTACTTAGTTCTGATGAATACACTGAAGATGGAAGCTATATTTACTATCTTGATACTGGAAACACCCTGGTCTGGAAACCAAGACCCCAGACCATTACAGGTTCTATTGATTATGGAAATCAAATAATAACTACCACTAGAGATAAAAATAATGATGAAACAGTAAATTTTTATATCATCAATTGTGGGAAAGACATAAGTTCAATAGAGGGAGGCAAACCAGAGGGCGCCACAATTCATACTTATAAAATAAATGAAACCTCAATTGGAAAGCATGGAAGCCGATATAAGTACGAAATCTGGAATGAAATCTCAACAGAAAGATACAAAAATGGACAGGATACTGGTTCAAATGACGACTTTAGGGCTGGTTGTCAGGCAGAGGCTAGACTGCGTGCAGACACAAAAATGAATCAAGCATCTGGAGGAGTAAATAAATTAACAATCAACCTTCAAGGGACTACTGCTTATGTTCCAGGAGATAAATATGAGGTGTCTATGCCTGCCGCTGGCTGGACGACAAATAACAGGCAAGAATTAAGATTAATGGAAATTGAACATAACTTTGATAAAACTGGCTGGTGGACAACTCTTAGTTTCACAGAGGATATTTAATGGGAGTAAAAGAACTTGGTAAGAAGATTGGGAAAGATATGAACGAGCAAGATAGAATCAAAACCCAGTTTGGTTCATCCGATGCTGCTTATTACATCAAACTATTTACTGACGAATTTTCTATTAAAGATAGGGGTGTTAGGATTCAAGAAATTGTGCTTGATACTACAAATACTTTTGTTTTAAGTCATCCGTCCGCAGGGATTCTCGGAACATCAAAATTAGGAAGAACAGTTAGTTCTACGACTTATTCTAGGGTGATTCACCCAAACAGAACTTATGTTGATAATCTTTATGATACCTTCTTTAAGGATACGACGAACACCAATGCTGCTTGGGGAACTACCGGAACTATTAATTTCACAGGAGGTAATCTTACTGCGACTAGCCTCGTGGTCTATAAAAACAATGAATCAATAAATTCGGCTAAATTAACCTCCCTAGATAGTGGAAGCATTAATTATCAAATGAGTAATAATGGTGGCTCTAGTTGGGAAAATGTTACTAGTGGAGAACTTCATACGTTTAGTTCTTCAGAAATAACTCTCGAAAGTTTTTCTGGCGAAGATGGTGCAATAACGGATAATACTACTACCGGAAGAGAGGGCCAAACATTCACCATAGGAAATACTGGAATTAACAAAGACGTTGATTTATCAAGTGTTAAATTCAAATTATATAGGCGGGGGAGCCCAGGAATAATCAATTGTGAACTGTATGCCGTAGATGGTAACAATAAACCTGCTGGGAGTATTTTATCTTCTGGAACTATAGATGGCGATTCTCTTACAACATCTTCTTCGGGACAACTAGTTGAATTTACTATGGATTCAGTCACCTTAAATTCATCAACACAATATGCTTTAGTAATCTATGGAACAAATATTGACGGAGACAATAAAGTATTTTTGAAGGGGGAGATTAGTGGTAGTCCATCCTATACTGGTGGTTCCAGGATTTCATCAAATGATTCGGGAAGCTCATGGAGTGTAGATACAGACAGTGATTTTGTATTTCAGGTTTTAGGTTTTTTTAGTAGCGAATTAAAATGGAGGGCTGCTGCAACAAGTTCTGCTAATATTAGCAGTATTGAAATCTCTTATTAATTTACATAAAATAAAAGTAAATGATATAAAAGAAAAAAAGATATAATAATATGGTTTTTACTCTGGACGGTCTAAATGAGATTAGAAATTGGTTAGCAGGAGATTCTGCTACTGCTCCTGTGGCGATTGCGGTTGGAACTGGAAATACAGCAGTAACTTCGTCTGATACTGCACTAACTGCAGAAATTTTTAGAGATACAACGTCTGATACAACGGCCCCCTTTCTTGTGACTTATGAAATGGTTATGTCTAGTTTAGATGGGACCGGAAACACTATAGTCGAGATGGGTTTGGTGAATAATACTGCCGCAACCACAGGTACGCTTTTCACCCATAATCTTTTCGCGGCGATAGCCAAAACATCAAGTATCGAGGTACAATTCGAACAGAGATTGGAGGTAGTTGAATAATGGCTGGAGAAGGAATATTCCCTAAAAGTGATGGAGATGTTTTATATGATACAGATGTAAATATCCTTAAATATGGGAGTGGTGATGGTTCTGATGGAGCTTTTAACGAAACTTCTGGAACTACCAATCTTACACAAGGAACAATTTATCAATATACTTCTTTTAATTTGGGGGCTTCAGCTACAATTTCCGCTTCTTCTACATCTAAAAGTCCAATGATTATTCTTGTTCAAGGAGATGCAACTATTTCAGGAACGATAGATTTAACTGGAAAAGGTGCTGCAGCTACTGAAGGTTACGGAGCAGATTCTGTTGATGTCGGGAATACTCAAATTTATGTTCTCGGCGGGGCAGGTAACCACCCCTGGGCTACAAATGGTGGAAGTGGCGGCCATAAGATGCTCATTTCAAATTTGAATATATCAAATCAAATAACATTTTTTACTAACGGTACTGGGGGAGGACATGGAAGTCAAGATTCTGCGGGCGCAGGTTGTGGCGGCGGCGGCGGAGCTTCTGCTTCTAACAATGGTGCGGCAGGGGGTAATGGAAATGGTACTTTAACTGATGGAAATGGTGCAGCCGGTGGGTGTACTTTAATAATGATTGTTGGAGGTAATTTAACCTTAGACGCATCAGCCACTATAACTCTTGATGGAGCAGATGGCGGTGCAGGAACTGACACCAATCATGGTGGTGGCGGTGGTGGAGGTTCTGGTGACCTCATTTTACTTTATGGAGATACATTAACTAATAATGGTCCAACAATAAGTACTTCTGGTGGAAGTGGCGGGGCAGGTAACGGTACGGGTGCTAATGGTGGAACTGGTGGAAATGGAACAAATAAAATTTTAAAGATGTTGAATACATTTTTTGTAGAATAGTTAAATGGCAGCTGATTCAACATTTATAAAAATAACAAATAAGGATATCTATGAAAAAATTGAGGCATTAGAAAAAAAGAATGATGAAGCTCATCTTGATTTATTAATTCATCAAAGACAAACTAATGGTAAGGTAAAATTAAACCGTTGGATAGCCACCACTTGCTTAACTATGACTTTAGCACTTGCTGGAATATTTTTCACATATCTATGTACATAATGGCAAAAATGAACTGGAGGATATGGTATAGGAAAGTCTTTTTGACTTTAATAGCTGTTTTGATTGCTGGCGGACTTAGCGTCTGGCAAGACAATCAATTATGGTTATCAATCATACCAATCCTAAAAGGAATTGAAAACTATCTTAAACATCGATGATGAAATATGGCACTAGACAACAAAAAGCCAGGAGCAGACATAGAGAATATAGAGCACGAGGATAGTTCTGGATGTAAAAAAATTGTCTTACATGGTTTGAGTTCTGGTATAGCCATCCCAATTAAATTAGAATCCGACGGAACTGTCGTCACAAATTATTCATGAGTTTAGAAAACAAAAAACCGGGTGCTGACCTAATTAACATTGAGCACAATGATGATGCTGGTGCTAAGAATGTCCTGGCTTATGGCCAGACAAGTGGCGGAGCCTACGTTCCACTTAAGGTAGATGCAAATGGAATTATCCAATTAGACCTAGTTAATCCGCTTCAGTTTCAAGGGGAGATAAATACCTCTTCTGATTTTCCAACAAGTGCCGCGGTAAAAAATGGTTGGTTTTACACTATTGGAACAAACGTAACTGACAACGACGTAACAAAAACAAATACAGGTCAATCATTCGAGCAGTATGATGAAATAGCTTGGAATGGAACAAATTGGACTTTAGTTGGAATCAATGGAGATGATAACTATTTAAAATTAGATGGGAGTAATGCAAACTCTGATATAAATATTGGAAGTTATAATTTTACAACCTCAGGTAATGTAACAACATCCAAAATTATAACCTCTGAAATGGAAAGTCGAACAAATCCTTTGGTTTTTGATTTAGGGCAAGACCCCCTTTTACCTACAGACATAATTTATACAATTAGTAAAAATCCACCCCTGGGAGGAGGAGTTTTACATTCTTTAAATTCCGCATCGTGGCAACATTATTTTCAAGCAACTGTCAATTTTCAAAACGCTGTTAATATTACTGGTGCGGTTACAACTCAAAATGATATTAGAATCGACAGCGATACTTACGGCTTAGAATTAGGAGAAGATGGGGAGGTTTTAATTAAGTATAATGGTTTTGGTACACAATTTATTAACCAAGTCGGAGATGGGGATTTTGAGTTTGGAGGGACAATTTTAGTTTCAGAAGCTTCAACAGGACTTCAAACAAACCAACAAGCAATACAAACAGATGGGGAGGTTTCCTCAGACCAAGATTATAGAAGTATGCAAATAGGAACAGATATAGTTTCTAATATAACAGGAGACCATACAGTTCAAGCAGGTTGGTTTAATGTTAGGGCAGACCCAGATAGCGATGGAGTGACAGAAATATCTGCTATTGAAATTGTAAAAGCTTTTATTTCAGGAAGGTGGACGACTAACGCTGATGTTGATAAGTGGGTAAGTTATGGAACTTATAACAATCTCGGAAGTGCCTTTGCAGGAGATATAAATAATATGATTGGATTTGAGTTTAATTCGATTAACACAGC
>Ga0180431_10001554_pt1 | contig 31895 bp, 23 predicted proteins | sample SS_ome_11_FD_132459 | JGI IMG/M metagenome (GOLD analysis project Ga0180431, IMG submission 132459) | Hypersaline lake sediment archaeal communities from the Salton Sea, California, USA - SS_1_MS_1 metaG | ecosystem: Environmental > Aquatic > Non-marine Saline and Alkaline > Hypersaline >... | reverse complement strand
GATGCCGCTATCATGGCAGCGGGCGACGAGTTCTTCAGTGGTGTAGCCGCGCCCCAACTGGATATACTCAGCGCCGGTAGCGATAGTGTTATCAACGTACTCGTCGCCGGAGTCCTGGCGCGAGAAATTGATGATGCCAATGTCGGGGAACAGCGCTCGGGCACGGTCGGCCTGATCGTTGCGAGCGGCCAGCAGGCTTTGCTCGGTTATGCCGCGTTTCATTATCTCGGCGACGACCAGATCCACGATGTCCTCCCCGGCCTTCAATTCGATGTTAATGAGGATTTCGGGAGGCATGACGTCAAGCGCTTCAGCGAATGTCGGGACCTGCGTGCCGGCGAACTTGGCATCTTTCCAGGAGCCGGCATCGAAGGTTTTGATTTCGGCCAGTGTCAACTGTTCGACGGAGCCTGCGCCATCCGTGGTACGATCCACCGTCTTGTCGTGCATGAGCACCAGATGACCGTCGGCGGTCTGACGCACATCGAATTCGATCATGTCCACGCCGAGGCTGACAGCTTCCAGGAAAGACGGGATGGTATTTTCAGGATGGGTATTCGGAGCGCCCCGATGGGCACAACAATAGGTAGCCATTGTGATGACCTCTCAAGATGCGGGTCGCGTATTGTGATGATAACGGACGCGTGTTCGGGTGGAGCTGATTACCTGCGGACCTGTGCATCAACTTTGGCTATGGCAGCAGCCATGTCCTTGGCTTCCTGCTCACCCTGGCACTCGTGGACGCCGTAGCGCATGAGCCGGCTGACGCATTTCTCAGCAGCGGGTACGCTGTTGGCATAGTCGAGCGCCTCGATGTCGCCGTGCCAGTGCGGGGACGTCCAGGGCTCTCCGGTCTGGCCGTAGGTCTGCTTGTTGTTGATCCATTGCTTGGTTGGAACGAGAGCACCCTCATAATTGCCGCCGACGGGCACGCCTTCAGCGCCGACAGCTGCGCCATACTCAGCCATGGTCATGGTGGATTTGTCGGCATGGAAGAGGAGTGTGCCGAACCAATAGGCGGAAGTGCCGCCTGCAACGACAGGGCTGGGCTCGCAGCAGATGACATCATGTTGTGCGAGAGCGGCTTCGAAGGCCGCTACATAGTCCTGGCGCGCTTTGGTGATACCGGCCATTTTCTGCAGTTGCACGCGGCCCATTGCCGCAGCGATTTCGGTGACCCGGTAGTTGATGCCGAGGAAAAGGTTGCTGGGCTCGTCGGTGTTGAAGGGTTTGCCGCGGTCGGCGAAGCGCTTGGCGTTCCAGTAGAGTTCCTCGTCGTCGGTGATCACCATTCCACCCTGGCCGGCGGAGGTGGTATGCTTGCCGGACATGAGGCTGAAACATCCGAGATCGCCGATGGAGCCGACGAGCTTACCCTTGTAGCGGGCGTAGTGGGCCTGGGCGCAATCTTCGATGACGTAGAGGTCATGGCCGCGAGCGATGCTCATGATGACGTCCATGTCGCAGGGATGTCCGGCGATGTGGCCGCAGACGATGGCCTTGGTCTGGTCGGTGATGAGGGCCTCAATGGTTGCGGGGTCCATGTTGAAATTGTCTTCGTAGCTGTCGGCGAAAATGGGTATACAGTTGTTCCACAGCACCGGCATGATGGCCCCGGGGTCGGTAATCGGCGCGCAGATGATCTCACTTCCGGCGTCGAGGCGCAAGGCACCGAGAGCCGTGTGAACCGCGGCGGTGCCTGAGGAAACCATCGTGGCAAACCCGGTGCCGATAGCTGCGGCGAACTCGACTTCGTAAGCGTCCACTTCGACGCCACCATAGCGCTCAATCGTCTGGCCGGACTTCGCCTTCTCTAATACCCGCATGACCGCCTCGATCTCGCGATCATCAATCTGTAGCCGAGCGGGCCACGGTTCGGTCCGCAAGGGTGTGCCGCCATTGACTGCAAGGTCTGTGTCTGACATTTTCGGCAATACTCCCCTCTTCGAGTAGATGTGAGACCCAACAGTGGGCCTCTCCGGTAATCTGTTGTTTGTATTCGCAAGCGCATGCAAGAATACCTCTTCACATTCGGTTAATTGGCGGCAGGTATAGTGAGTGGATGTGGTCAATACTAGGTGGCTAATTGCACGGCAAGAGGGAACTGCATATGTCCAAGCGAAACGGGTTCACGTTGATTGAGTTGTTGGTGGTCATCGCGATAATTGCGGTGCTGGCAGCGGTGCTATTCCCGGTATTCTCACGGGCACGCCAGAAGAGCAAGCAGGCGGTGTGCCTGAGCAATCTGAAGCAATTGCTGGCGGCGGCAGCGATGTACAGCCAGGATTACGACCGGACGCTGGTGCCTGCGCGGGCCGGGGTAGCCCCCGACTCGCGGGGCTATTCATGGTGTATTCTGCTGCAGCCGTTCATCAAGAACGAGCAGATCCTGCTGTGCCCACTGGAGATGGAAGGGCAACTGGGGACGCGCACGACGGACCTGCCACACAGCTATGGGATCAACTACAACCTGACCTTCAACGCGAGCGGATGGTCGTCAGCGCCATACACGTACAGTTTATCGGCGCTCGATGACGTCAGCAACCTGCTATTGTTTTTTGACCTGAAACCGGGTGCAGATGCCATGGGGTCGAGCTATACGAGCCACCGGCTGGGCCGGGTTGACACGCGACACTTCGACAATGCAGCGTTTGGTTTCCTCGACGGCCATGCGAAGTGCATGCGTCCTGATGACACCGCGCACCCGCAGAACATGTGGCTGCCGTGATGGCTGAAGTTGAGAATACCGGCGGCCGGTGATAATGATGACGCATCGTAGCAACTAACCAAAAGTTGTCAGATTGAAAGGAGCCGGGACATGCCATTTGGACAGATTCATTACAACGCGCCGGGAGATACGTTTGAGGAGTTCGTAAAATACGTGGCCGATACGGGTTTCGACTGCATCGAGGTGATGATTACCGACGTGTGGCCGCAAGATGCGGAGTACCAGGAGGACATGGCGTACGAGGCCAAAGAGATCCTGGACAAGTACGGGATTTTTGCGTCAGCACTGACGGCGGCGAATGATTTCGTGCAGCTCGATGCGGCGGCGATCAAGGAGCAGGCGGAGAGGATGCAGCAGGTGGCGCAACTTGCGAAGATCCTTGAGACCGACATCCTGCGCACGGAGGGCGGTCGTCCGAAGGATGAGGTGCCAATGCACCGGTGGGCCGAGGCGATCGCCGGATGCCTGAAGGCCTGCCTGCCGTTTTGTGAAGATATGGATGTAAAGATGGCGGTTGACAATCACGGGGTAGTCAGCAACAACCCGGTGGTGATTCTCGGCGCGCTGCATGAGGTTTCCTCGCCGTATGCAGGCTCGAATCTGGACACGATGAACTTGCGCTGGTGGGGCAATGCAGTGGCCGACCTGCCCGGGATCTACGAGGACCTGGCCCCCTTTGTGCTGCACACGCACATGAAGGACGGCGTGAACGCGCGTCCGGATTACCAGGGTTGCGCACTCGGCGATGGCGAGATTCCCCTCAAGGAGTGCGTAGCGTCACTGGTGGCAGCAGGCTACCAGGGCGTGTGGTGTGCCGAGTGGGAAGGCAAGGGCGATAAGGGCGAGGGCTACGCTGCCTGCCTGAAATGGATGAAGGCGAACTGCCCGGGGTAGGTGCGAGACGGGCCGGCGGTCAATTGCAGACGCGGTGGTGTTGTCATGGAACCACGTCTCGTTTCTGTTGGATAGCAGTAAAAAACCGCAGGGGGCAGGCTATGTGGCCTGCCCCCGTTCATCGAGGAGGCGGGACTGATGTGGCAAACAGGAGCATTTGTCGGGATCTTGATGGCACTGCTGGTATGCGCGGTGCCGGGGCTCGGGCAGGAGAAAACGTTGCTGGTAAGGGAACATCCACGGTTGTTTTTCACCAGCGCAGACATGGAGCGGATCAAGGCGGCGGAATATGCGCAGGAGAATTTGCTGACACTCAGTGAGTTCACGATCGGCTATTTCGGGGGGAAGAAGGTAACCTTTGCGTTCCCACCGCCGATGCCGGGTAAGATAGCAGAGCCGCCAGGCTTCGATGCGAAATCCTACGGGCATTACCCGTACTGGACAGGTCTCTCCGGGAACATCGAGAGCCATCTGAAGGCCCTTGCGCTGAGCTATGCTTCGACGGGTCGGGATGAGTTTGCGCGCCGAGCCGCCGATTACTGCTTGACGCTGGTGGGCTGGGAAGTCTGGACGGACCCCGACTACCACCCGAACTTGCGCCCCTGTCTGGACACCGGGCACATTACGCTGGGCGTAGCGATTGCCTACGACATCTGCCATGACGCGTGGAGCGAAGAGGAGCGCCAAAGGGTTCGAGACGGCTTGCTGAAGCTGGGCCTGGAATCGCTGTACGCTGAGACACTCATCGAAGCCAATCAGAATTCGGATGCGAACTGGGACATACTGTACAATGGAGCGCTGGGCGTGGGGGCGCTGGCACTCGTCGGGGAGATTGATGACGATATCGCCTGGCCGATGATCGAGCAGGCGACAAACTACTTCCTGCGCCTGCTGGATGCCAAGATAACCTCTCCGAATACCGAGGGCCTGGCGTACTCGTCATCGCTGGATCATGGCGTGCGCTTTGCCGATGTGCTGAAGCGTGTGACCGGCGATGAGCGTTTCTTCCAGCACCCATACGTGTGTGACTACATCCCCCGCTGGATAGCGTACTTCCTGGCACCGGACGGTGGAGGCTGTGTCAACTTCTGCGACGCAGGCGGCTACCCGAAGCCATTCACGACGCTGCTGACCCTGGCAGCGAACAACGGGGATGGGCTGTCGGGCTGGTTGCTGAGGAAGATGGGTATAGTAGAGGGGGAGAACTTCCAGGGCATTATCTATGGGAATAGGTCTCGGCCTGTGTCAGCGCCTCCTGACGACTGGCCGACTTCGGGATTGATGGAGAACATCGGCTGGGCGGCGCTGAGATCGGGCTGGGATGACGATGATACACTGCTGGCGTTCAAATGTTCATCATCGAAACACGGGCACGATCATCGGGACGCGGGTAACTTTATCATCAATCACGCGGGGACGTGGCTGGCTACAGACTTGGGCTACGGCTCATTCCGCAACAAGGCGGAAGGCGTCTATTCGCGCGGGACGGCAGGCCATAACTGCATCCTCGTTGACGGACAAGTGCAGAAGACGAAGGACGGGAGGATTGACCACTTCTACGCCTCTGACGCTCTGGACTATGTCGTTGGTGATGCGACGGCGTGCTATGAGGCCGGCCTGGTTGAGAAGGTCAAGCGGCATATTATCTTTGTCAAGCCGGACTACTACCTTGTGTATGACGAGCTTGCCGCGGGCGAGCCACGACAGTACCAGTGGCTGCTGCACGCCGACAAGCAGGCGCGCTGGCTGTGGGATGGACAGGAGCCGGAGGTCGGAGATGAACGGGCCGTCCGCGAGCTGACGATTGTGAAACCGAAAGCGGAATTGCGCACGCATTTCCTGGCACCAACGCAACTGCGAGCTAGCTATGCGACCTGGCCGGGGACGGAAGCCAATTACCAGCCGTACATGACGGTGACCACTCCGGAGAAAGCGGCGGAACTGAGCTACGTTGTAGCGCTGGCGCCGAAACAGGTAAGCGGCAGCGAAATAGCCAACTGCGGATTCGAATGGGGGACTGACGGCTGGGCTGTTGCGCATGACGGGGAATCGAAGGTCGAGGTCAGTATTGATACGGAGGTGAAGCGCTCCGGCAGGCAAGCGGTGAAACTGGTGGGAGAGGTACCTGAGCGCGATCGCACGCTGCTGGCACAGTGGTACCTGCCTGCGCAGGAAAACGCGACGTATAAGGCCGGCGTATGGGTCAAGACGCAAGATATCACGGGAGGGACACCGGTGATGGATCTGACGTTCTACGGCCCTGACCGGAAGCCGATCAAGCCGTGGTACGTGATTCGCGGTGAACAGGGAAGCAAGAATTGGTATCAGATTGAGATCGAGGGGAAAGCCCCAGATGGCGCGAGGTTAATGACCTTCCGGATCAGCTATGGCCGCTGCGCAGGGACGATGTGGTTTGACGATGCGGCTCTGATACAGGTGGATCCGCCGCGTGTGCAGGAAGAGCAGTCGGAGTGGGAATTCGCCATCGCAGGGGAACCGCTGACAGGGGTCTTTACGGTACAGGCGACGGCGGAAAAGCGTAAGGATGAGGTGCGCTGCGACTTCAGCGGCAAGGAAGGAACAGTACCCGTTGCGCTGCAGAGGAGTCGGGACGGCAGAGAGTTGATTGATGCGCGAGTGCCGGCGCAGTGAGAGTGGCTGGGAAGGGCAGGCGAATATCCAGCCGGGTGACGGATTGCGGGATCGCGCAGGTGAATGATGTGAGCCACAGGAGGAGCCGGCCTTCAGGGCCGGTTTCTCTGCATCTGGGGGATGTACTCGGGAGCGTCGCCGCGAGAAGAGATGATGACGAGGGCGGCACCGATGAGAACTGCGACCAGGCCGCTGCGCTGGTTGCCGCTGATATCCGAGCCGAGCCAGAAGTGGTCGCCCAGTACTGCCACGACGGGCGCAACGAGCGAGAGTATGCGACAGGACCACATTGGGATGTGTTTCATCGAGTAGTAATACAGTAGCAGCGATGATACGAGCATCAAGCCGAGCGCGGCAGCCTCGACGGCGACCCGTGGTGTGGCGAGAGCAGCTATCGTCTCGTCCATACGGCCGGTTGCCAGCAGAACGGCGGAGAAGACGAAGGTCTGGCAGATGCAGCTGGCGGCGGTGGGTAGTGCACTGGGTATTGTGTTGAACTGAAGCTTGATGATGATGGCGTTGGTTGCGGTGAGGAGGGCGGCAGTGAGAAGCGCGGCCACGCCCAGATGGCTGAAGCTGAACTGGCCGAATGAAATACCCATTGCCTGTAACGCGCCGATAAGGAGCGCGACAGTGCCGAGCCAGCCGACAAGTGACACGCGATTCTTCAGTATCACGTAGCTGAGGACGAATACGACGGCGAGTTCGAGCCGGACGACCAGAGCGGCGGTGGTGGCGCTGGTGAGGTGTGTGCCGACGTTGCGGGTGTAGAAGATGGCGGAGGCAAAGAGGGCGAAGAGCGCCAGCCAACCGATGGGAGCATGCTTTGGGATTAACGGCCGGCCCCGCTGCCGTGCCGGATAGATGATTAGAATGGCGATGAGGGCCGGTAGAATCATCAGCCAGTTGGCTTGCAGGGGCGAGACCTGCGTCATGAGGTCCTTTTGCACTGGCCACATCGCCCCGCTGCATATCGCGGAGGCTATGATGGCCGCGTAGCCTTTGAGACGCCGACTGCGCAGCAGATGTCTAGGTTCCATGTCGATTGCCTCGCCGGTAGATCCTGATGGCGGACGGAGGGCCCACGGGGCAGTTGTATTCGCAAAGACCACAGCCGACACAGATGCCCGTATTGACAAGCGGTCGCAACTGCCCGCTACCGTCGGTATCTTGCGCAGTGATGGCGTGGTAGGGGCAGACACCCTCGCATATCAGGCAGAGATTGTAGTCGTCGCCGGCCTGCGATGAGAGACAAGTTGCGGTATCAATACGTGCCTCGGCGATGCGAATGTCTGCCTTCTCCTCGATGGTGAAGGGACGGAGCGCGCCACTGGGGCAGACCTGGCCGCAGCGGTTGCAGGATTGCTCGCACGCGCCGGCGGCGGGGCTGATGACGGGTGTGTAGAAGCCGTCCAGACCGGCCTGGTGGAGTGCCGGCTGGATGACGTTGGTGGGACACGCCTTCATACACTCGCCGCAGCGGAGACACTGGGCGCGGAATTCGTCCTCGGTCATCATGCGCGCGATACTACCGTTATTGTCACGCACGATTGCGCCCGGTGGCCGGATCAGGAAGCGGCTGTGTGCAGGTAGGCTACTACGTCGCACCAACGATGTCCTGGCAATAATGCCGTAGAGCAGTCCGGCAGCGATCGCGCCCAGCAGTCGGCGGCGGCTAGTGTCAATGCCGGTGTCCAGGCCCCCCGACTCCGTCGTCAGGCCGATGCGGACAATCCCCGGTTGGGGACAGGACAGGCAATTGTAACAGATGATGCACTCGGAGGTGCGGGTGCTTCCCGGAGTATCCTCGGGTATCGCGGCCATCTTGCAGTCGCTGACGCACTTCCGGCAGCGGATACATGCGTCTGAGACCTGACGCCGCCAGAGGCCAAACCTGCCGACGAAGGCGAGGAGTGCGCCGAGTGGGCAGAGATTGCGACACCAGTAACGGCGGCTGACGAAGGATAGCGCGAGGGCGAGTATGAACAGACCTGTGATGGGCCAGGCAAATGCAAAGCTGCGCGGGGGCATCCACTGAAGATTGAGGCGGGAACTGAGAGCAGCCAGCGGCCCGGTTTCATGGGCGACAAGCCAGGTGTGGAGGCTGAGTAAAGCGGGATGAAAAGCAGTGGCAAAGGCGCGGGTGGTCAAGGGAATAGGATCGAGAAACCAGGCTACCTGGACGCCGAAGAGAGCGGCGACGAGGAGGCCGGCCAGCAGGTAGTACTTGAGCTGCGGCCAATGGCCCCAGCGGCTGTCGGTTTTCCCAAAGGGCCGGACAAATGCCAGATGGAAAAGGTCAATGCAAGTGCCGAGAGGACATATCCAGCCACAGAAGAAGCGGCCCAGGATGGCCGTGAGCACGAGTAGAATCAGGGCAGGGAAGAACAGAGAAAGCATGTGGCCCGTGGATGCAAAGTGAGGGAGTGACAGGAGAGTGACGAGGCCTGCGAGGGGGTCGGCACGGAGAAAAAGGCTGACATCAAGGTTGGAGTCGGTCGGCCACTGCGCAACCCGGAGAAGTAAGACAAAGGCGGCCAGGAACAGGACCTGGCTCGCCCGGCGAAGCATCCGTTTCCAGTTCATCGGTTCATCGTGTCGCGCCTCAGGCGGGCTTTATCTCCTCGCGCTTATTGATCATGCGGCAATCGTGATACCGGCGTGGAGGTGTGGCTAACTGTGGTGAGTTCACACCGCTTTGATGACCAATACCGGGGCGTCAGCGCGACGGACGACACGCTCAGATACGCTTCCCCAGGGCGGGCCATCGGTGATGGTGCGTCCACGGGAGCCGATGGCGATGCAGGATACATCCAGTTCGAGGGCAGTTCTAATGATGCTCTGCTCGGGCACTGCGAGCTGAATCCGGTAATCAACCTCGACACCTCTGGCAGTAAGGCTCTGTGCCATGTTCTGGAGGCGCTGCTCATCACGGGCATCGAATTCGGGCAGGCGGTCCATCAGGTGCGGATCAATATGAGTGACATCCTGGATGTGGAGAAGAGTAACGTGGCGGAGTTGCCTGTCAGCCAGGCCGAGGAAATCGTCAAAGGCGGCCATAGAGAAATCAGAGAAGTCGGTGGGGAAGAGAACATCATCGAGGAGCGGTCGTTGCAGGCCTCCGACGACGTATTGCAGTTCCGGCGTCAGGTGCACGACGAGCACATCCGTCTGTGCGTACCTGACGATCTCGAGTGCGGTGCTGCCGAGAAACAGCTCCTGACGGGGAATACCGATAAAGGCGCCGATGGCAATGGTGTTGGCAGCAAACTCGGTTGCCGCTTGGATGATCTGCTGAGCCGGGATGCCAATGTGAACCTCTGCGTGCAGAGAGATATCGGTGTGATCGGCTGCCTCCGCGACGCGTCTGTTTAGTTTCTCACGGGCCCGGTTCGCCAGCGCCTGATCCCGGGCCGGCGTTGACAGTACCGACTCCACACAATGCACTAACGCTATTTCGGATACGCCGGAATAGGCAATCAGGTTCAGCAACTGGTCTACACGGAATTCCGGATTTGAGACGGCAACGACGAGACGCTTCAACATGCGACTCCTGCCTCCAACTTTGGTTGTTGAGTAACTGCGCATCCATGCTGTATTATACCTCAACTTCATTGTGAACGCTATTTTGCACGCGGATAGACAGGTCTAAGAGGCCTCAACATCGAAGTTTAGTCTCAGCAAGGCATCGCTGGAGGTTGTAGCACCTGCAGAACCGCAATGGACGAGACCGGATGGCAGACAGTTTTTGCGAGCCGATAGCAGACCGCTATGACAGATGGTACGGTACGCCGTTCGGGCGGTGGGCCGACGGGCTTGAGAAGGCGCTTGTGGGAGAGTTACTGGGGCCGCCGCCGGCTGCAGAAGTTCAGTGCAGCATCCTGGATATAGGTTGTGGCACCGGGCATTGGGGGCTGTGGCTGACGGAGCGGGGATACGAAGTCACCGGGATAGACATATCCGAGAGCATGGTGGCAAGGGCGCGGACGAAGCTGGGTGACAGGGCGAAGGTAGAGGTAATGTCAGCCACAAAGCTCGAGTTTCCGGACAGCAGCTTTGACCACGCTCTGATGGTCACGTTGCTCGAGTTCTTAGATGACCCAGAGGTGGTGTTGGCTGAGGCGGCACGCGTAGCTCGCAAGAGCGTGATTGTGGGAGTAGTGAACAGGCAAAGCATGTTGGGGATATGGTATAAGTTGAGGGGGCTTTTTCGGAAAGCAGACTATAGGCCGCCGCACTTCTACACGCCGGGGGAGTTGGCGCGGATGGGCCGGCAGGCGGCTGCCGCAATTGGCAAAGAGGGCGAGGTATCATGGAGCGGCGCCCTCTGCCTGCGACAGTTGTTGTGGCGAGGAACTGCCCGCTGCCCCTTGCGTGGGTTCATAGGGATGCGGGTGGGTCTAGGGGGATATGAAGCTGCAGGGAGCGCTAATGATGTCAGATGAGCCGAAGGAGTATCTCAACAATGAGGACAGGTGGCCGGACGGTCTGTGGCCAGATGAAGGCCCCGGGGATGAACAACGGTGCCAATATACGTTCATGAAGAATACTCACTGCGGGCTGCCGGTGTATGCTCATACGGAGAGCGGAGAGCCCCGGTGCATTATCCACTATGACGGGCGCCGCGAGTCGGATGAACTTCAGCAACAGTTGCAGGCGATGGCCGCCGGCGGTGCCCGGATGTGGGACGCCAACCTCGAGGGCGTAGAGCTGCTGCAAGTCAACCTGCGCGGCGCTCAACTCATGGACGCCAACCTCCGCAATGCGGATCTCGTCAGCGCCGATCTGCGAGATGCGGATCTAACTGATGCGATCATGGTTCATACCGACTTGCGCTTTGCCGATCTGCGGGGGGCCGACCTGGGGGATGCCAGAATCGAGGGGAAAGCAGACCTGCGACGCGCAAATCTCGCAGGTGCCCGCTTGACAGGGGTTCAGATTGATAGCGACTGTAAACTTTCTTATGTGGTCTGGGCGGAGGACGACGGGTTGATGGTGCTGGAGGAGCAAGAAGCTCGCGCAGCGCGAGCTGTGAAAGATGAAACGAAAGCCCGCCTCCTGTTCAACGCCGCGGAGGGAGTGTACCGACACGTAAAGCAGAGCTATCAGACTTCCGGCGACTACCGATTGGCAGGCGAATTCTTCGTCCGCGAGATGGAGGCGAAACGGTCACAGTTGAGCTTGCCTAACGACGATGGCTCCCGAGCGCCCTGGTATCACCGTGGTGGATGGTGGCTGATGTATCATTTGTGCGGATATGGCGAGCGGCCATCGTGGCTAGTTGCTGCAGCCGGCCTGATGGTGATCATCTTTGCTGCCATTCATGTGTGTACTGGATTCCGTGATATGTCGAGCGGTGTCGTATTTGGTGCCGGCGCCGATCCGTCAGACTCGCCAGGACTTCTCCCGAGCTTCGCAATGGCAGTCTATGTCAGTGTCGTGACCTTCACCAGTCTCGGGTATGGAGACGTTCTGCCGATTACTAGTATGGGCCGCATGTTGTCCGCCATCGAGGTTGTCCTAGGGGGCCTCGTCACCAGCCTCATACTCGTCGCCATCGTCCGCAAGTGGAGCCGCTAGGTTCCGGGTGTAGCTAGCAACTGGGAGGAGAGATGTACATGTCGAGGCTCATCTTGTGTGTGGCCTTTATCAGCATATTGTGTGGGACCGGAGCTGCTGTGGAGTTGGAGGCTACAGTGCCGAAGGGCGAGCTTGAAGTGTTGCTGCGTCCGGGGTCGTCCCGCGCACTGGTGAGGGACATCAGGAGCATAGACTACTCAAGCGATGAGAAGTCGGTTGTCTTCTCCTATGGCGACGCCAAGGTCGTCAAGGAGACCATTCGCATTCTGCCGCCGGAGGGGCTGATAGTGACGCGTGCCTTCCAGCCAGCGGGCAAGGCAAAGTGCCTGGTATGGAAGCTGCAAGGCACAGCACAGCCGGGCGCGCCGACCGTGTTATCGTATGAGTTGGAAGGGCTCAATTGGCGGCCATTATATCGCCTGAAGTACGAGCCAGATGCCAATGCCATCAACTGCGGACGGAGCAGTATCGAGGCCGACATCGAGATCACCAATGAGACGAACCTCGACCTGATGAAAGCCGGCTTCGCGGTGAGGCTGAATGACAGCGATGCGCTTTCCGACCTCTGCGTGCAGAGTAAGAAAGTCAACCTGGCGATGGGATGGACCGGGCGTTGGCCATTGGAGCAGCGCGGTGGATCGGAGTACGTAGTAGCAGATATCCCCACGCATGTCTGGCACATCTTTGACCCACGAGTGTACGCCGGGGATGTGCATAAGCTGATGCTGATGATGGCTCCGCTGGGAAGCCTGCGGCGGCTGTGGCTCCAGAGCCTGCCGGAAGGTGAATTGCAGGTTTTCCTGCCCGAGGCGGACAATGTGTCGGATACATTGCCCGATGTGGTGACAAGCTGGCGTACCCAGGAGGGCCCTGCGGACCTCGGCGGTGTGGAAGCAAAAAGCTGGCTCCACCTTGACGTCGGCGTCGAGCGGGCGGTGCAGGTCGAACCGACGATATTGAGCCTGACCAAAGAGAAAGTAGCATTTGATCGGTTGGGCCGCGTCTGTGGCATGGACGTAGTCGAGCGCCATCGGTTGGAACTCTTCAACCGCACTGCTGAGAAGCTTAACATCGCAGTGTTCCACGAACTCCTTCCGAAATGGGAGCTCGAGGTGACACAGCCTAAGGTGGTAGCACGCAGTCAGGCAGATGATGATGAAGAGGAGAAGAATACACCACTGTGGTCAGGGGTGCTGGAAGCGCATACAAGTGGCAGCGTCGAGTTCACTTTGACCAAACATCAGGGTACCAACGAGTAACGCGTACTGGAATCTTGGCGGATAACACCGTAGCCGCATGTATTGGAGGACAGGCAGATGAAGGTTGCTTTTGTCGGACTGAATCACTGGCATGCACCATTCTACATGGACGGCATGACCAGGCTCAATTATTCCATCGCAGCGGTGGCCGATCCTGACCCGGAGATGGTTGAGTTCCGGGCAGCTGCGGGGAATTGTGATGCGCCGCGCTATACGGACTATGAGAAGATGCTGGATGAGGTGGAGCCGGATTTCGTTTTCGCTCACGCGCCCCATGATGAGATGGTGGACCTTGCCGCCTGGCTGGTCGAGCACGATATTCCCTTCCATATGGAGAAGCCGATGGGGCTTTCCTGGAAGCGGCTGGCCGAAGTCGCCGCGAAGGCTAATGCCAAGGGCCTGTGGAATGCCACCGCATTGGTGAGCCGGCAGTACGGCATCATTCAGCGACTGCGCGAGTTGGGGGATGAAATCGGGCAGGTGGGGCGCTATTACTATGCCCTGTTCGCCGGGCCGCCGGTGCGCTATCCGGAGTGGAAGTGCGAGTGGATGCTGCAGCCGGAGCGGACGGGAGCCGGGCCGCTGTGGAACTTCGGTGCGCACGTGATAGACCTCTTCATCCTACTGGGCAAGTCGCCCGTCGTCGAGGTGGAAGCGAATTGGACCCATCACATTCACAATCTGCCTGTCGAGGACCTGTGCACGATTCGGATGAGGAATGCCGCCGGCATCGTGGGCCTCGGCGAGGTCAGTTACACGACACCGACGGGCTATGAGCGGTTCTTCTCGCTTTCGACGGACAAGCTGCAGGTCTGCACGCCGACACTGGGGCTGGGGACGATCAAACGGTTCGACGGGAACCATGAGGAGATAGACGGCCCGGAGTTCGATGATGTTTATCCGCTGCAAACAAAAGACGTGCTGGAGCGTTTCGAGAGAGGCGATGAGCCACCAGCGGATATCAACGACATGGTGGCGACATTGCGGGTGATGGAGGCGGCTAAGGCATCGGCACAAACGGGGAAGCCCGTCGAGCTTCCCGTGCTCTGAGATCAACGTGAACCAGGGCAAATGAGGGGTGGGGTGTATTGGCATCTCACCCCGTCTGTATATCTGCAATGGGCCATCCACACCGCTGGAGCGGGGGATGCCTCGGCATGACCAATCAAGAGCGCGTGCCGGCCGTACTCAACTTCGAGCAGGCCGATCTACTGAAATCGTGCGTTGTGCCGCTGGCCTGAGCAGGCACCATGGAGATCGCAGATGACAAGCAAAGAACGTGTGATGACCGCACTCGACTTCCGGCAGCCAGACTACATGCCCTTCCATGTTGACTTCTGGCCGGAGTGGGTGGAGATGTGGCATGAAGCGCATCCCGAGCGCGCTGACGTTAATCTCGTAGATCACTATGGTGTTGACATCAAGATAGCCATCGGGGACGAGACGCCATACATGACGAAGGCTGCCACGCTGCGCGAGGAAGCCGGCTATGAGATCAAACGCGACGGCTGGGGACGAACCAGCCGCGTCAGGCCCGATGCCTACTTCATGCACCAGATTGACAACGCGTATGAGGAAAATGGGGAGCTGAAGTACGGGGATTTCGACCCGCCCGACTTGCCCCAACGCTATGCGCGCCTCGATGCGATCATGGATGATCTCAAGCAGCGGTATTGCGTCTTCGTCAAGACCGGCGGGCCCTTCATCCGCACCTATTTCATGACCGGCGAAGTCAATCTGCTGATGAATATGGCCGGCGATAAGGCGCTCGCCCGGGAGCAGGTCATGCGCACCGCTCACCACCTCGCGGCCATTGGTATCGAGCAATTGCGGCGCTGGGACCTCTATGAGACGGGCGTATGGATTTTCGACGACATGGCCGCCACCGACCTGCCGATGTTCAGCCCGCAGACGGCAGAGGAGATCCTGGCTCCGGCATGGGGCTATATGGTGGATGCCTACAAGCAAGCCGGAGCGAAGAAAGTGATCATGCACTCCGACGGCAATATCGGCCCCCTACTCGACCTGTTCATTGACCTCGGTTTCGATGGCATCAACCCGGTGGAATACAAGGCCGGCCTGGATTGCGTCGAGCTGCGCGAGAAGTATGGTGATAAGCTGGCGCTGATCGGGGGGCTGTCGAATGGGCTGATTCTCCCACGCGGCAATCCCGAAGAAGTCAGAGACCACGTCCTGCGGATGATGTCGGCAGGCAAAGAAGGTGGCATGGTGCTGGGGACGCACTCGGTAGGCCCCGACATCTCTCTCGACATCTGGGAACTGACCTACGAGACATATCTAGAGTACCGGGACTATCCGCTGCGGTTACCGGCCAGCTACTGAGAGGCTGACGCCTTATGATTGCGGGCATGAAGATGGGGAGCCTGGGGCTGATGATACTCCTGGGTGCTTTTGTCGCCCGTGGAGCATGTGGCGAGCAGCTCAGTTGCGATGATGTCTATGGGTGCGCGTGGAATGCCGATGGGCTGGTGCCGCTGAATATTGGGCGGCTGAAGGACTACACTATCTGCATCCGCTTCCGAGCGCAGCATACCGGCACATTCAGCGCAGCGCGCTTTTACTTCATCTTCCGCAAGCTGGGGTACTACCAGGGCGACGGCGGCGAGGTGCTGATAGAGGTGCAGCCCGATGACGGCAGCGATCTGCACGGGCCGTCGGGGGAGGTGCTGGCCTCGGTGCATGTCCGCGATCCGATGGCCGGCAAGCCGTTGCAGAAGGTGACCTTCGACCGGCCAGTGATTACCGAAGCGGGGAAGCTGTATCACTTCGTGTTCACCAATCCCGCGCCGGACCCGCTCAACAACTGGGTCTCGCTGGATCAGCTCTATCAGAAGAAGAATACGCCCGACATGCAGCCGGCGGTCAGCGACCTCGACCTCGCCATCGTGCTCAAGTGGAACGACCCGCCGTGGAGTGTGCGCCATGCGCATACGCCGATTTACTGGATTTATTATGACGACGGGAGCGTCTTCGGGCAGGGCTACTTCGATGCGCGATCACAAAGCGGCGTGCGACCGCTCAGCGGCGAGCACAAGGTGCGAGAGATATTCACCGTCAGCGGCGGGGAGCGGACCGTGAAATCAGTGCGTGTGCGGGTGCGGAAGCTCGCTGATTCCGGCCCCCTGAAGATCAGCCTGCTGGGGGAAGACGGCACGTGCATCGCGCAGGGCGACATCGCGCCGGACATATTCGAGACCGGCGAGATGATGTGGGTGGAGCATGTCTTTGCGGAGCCGCTGAGGCTGGCAGATGGGGAGACTTACAGCCTGGTGCTGAGCTCACCAACCGGCTCCTACAACACCTTCGGTATTGTCCAGAGCACCGGCGCGGAGTTCATCACCCCGACGGTCTTCAGCGACGGGATCATGCAATACACCGAAAACGGCAAATGGACCTCCGACCGCCCCGGGAGTATGGATCTGCAGGCGTATTTCGTGCTATGAGGTGAACTGCATTTGACGGGCGGGTGCTATTCGCTGATGATGTTACTGCATGTCCACCCAGATGGGGCTGGACCAGGCCATCTCCCAGTCGTGTTGGACGATGCGGAGGTAGTAGTAGGTGAAGGGTGGGCGGCCCTCCGCAGTCATGACGTAGTCGCGCATGTCGGAAGCGTCCGTCCACTCCACCTCGAGTAGCGGCGTGCCATTGCCCACCTGAGTGTGTACGGTGCGACCGTTGCGGACTATCTCCACGGATTCAATGGGTGCAGTGCCCGCTACGAAGACCTCGATGTTCCGCTCCGCGGTCGGCTCCAACTGCAACTCCGTGCCCATCGGACTGCCATTGAGATGGAAATCGAGTAGGATCTTGACGCCGGTAGTGGCATAGCAGCGGCGGGAGTGGAGGCCCGCAAAGATGTCGCTTTTGGTCAGGCGCGGGGCATAGACGCAGGCGTATCCGCCACGGTAGTAGCGGAGCGTGGCGCCACCTTCGAGACCTGCGCCGCCGGGGATGGACAGGTGCGTATCGGATGAGCCGATGATGCCGATGCGGTGACCCATGGCGAGGGCGTCCTGCACGAAGCGGCCCTCCGAATGATTCGTGAGCTTGCGCGGGCAGCCGCTGTATTCACTGGATCCCCACTTGGAGTAGATTTCGACGAGCCGGAGTAGTTCGTCATCGCGGTCGGCCCAGTCGGCTCCCTTCAAACCGACGCCGCTGAAATTCTCCGGCGCTGAGGAATGGTGCGGAATGACGAGGGCGTCTTTGCCACGGAGGCAGTCGCAGAGCTTCTGCGCGGTGTTGCTGACCTCGTCAAAGGGGCGGTAGAAGGGCTCGTCATCGTTGAGGTAATAGACATTGCGGTCGCCGTATGAGCGATCGCCGGCGGCCTCGAGGTGGTCGAAGCTGTCCGGGAACAGTTCGGGCTTCCAGTCAGATTGCCACTCGAAGGAAAGGAAAGCCGCGAACTCATCGTCCACGGTATATTCTGCTGCGGCGCGTTGCAGATCAGCCCAGTTGCCCTCAGTCAAGGGCGGGCGAGCGTCGCGGTAACCCAGGCAGTGGTGGCGGAGAAGCTCAGTGACGCCGGTTATTGCGGAGAAGTCCATGCGGGCGACGTCGCGGGCGTAGTGGTAATAGGCATCCACGTCGCAGGTGCCGCCGCAGAAAAAGACCTTGCCATGGATATCGCCGAAGAAGACCTTGGGCTCATCCGGCTCACAGACGCGCATTGGGTTGGATAGCGCCCGCTCATCAGTGGCTCGGTCCCGAGCGGCAATGTAGTAAACATCGGGCTGATCTGCGGAGGCCTGAAAAGCGGCCTGCCCCTTCTTCATGGGCATCTCGGCGACGCGATCATCGAATATGTCCACCTCGACGGTGCCATAGTGTGCAGCGGCGATATTGTTGAAGCTGTCGCGGGCGTCCACGCGGACGGGGAACTCCTCGCCGCTATGCACGGAGGCGGGCAGATTAATGGTCAGGTGATCCATCGGCCCGGCGATGATGTGGAGGTCGCCGGTGTCTGTGGAATACCGCGGCTGCCCATCAATGTCTCGTCGCAGGAAGAACTTGACCGTAGTGGGAAAAGGAACGGTAGACATGGATTGGGACTGGCGAACCCGGGGATTGTGGATGGTGAGAGTGAGCACGTCGCCCGGCTGCAACTCCCCGGCGGTCATCTCGACAACGATGGCGCGGGTGGTGGAATCCAGGTAAGCGCTGTAATTACGCGGCGTGATGGAGACCTGCAGTTCCGCCGGGGAAGTGGCGGTTGCCGAGACATACGTGTGTCCCTCGGGATTGTCAGCCTGCGGACCGATCCAAAGACTCTCGCGCCATTCAAAGAGCCAGCGATCTCCGGCGGAGGCCTTGAATTTCCCCACGGTGTGGACTAATGTAATGTCGAAATACTCGCCGACGCGGACGGCATAGTTGGGCAGCAGGTGGAGGCTGCCGAGGTCAGGGTCGGCTGTCGGTTGTACGCTCATCAGGGCACTCTCCTGCAGGTCTAATGGTGTGTGTACGTGCATAATAATTCGCCGTCGGAGCGCTTTGGCCTGCGCGGGCGGCGTTCTCATTGTAGAGGTATTACGCTGGAAAGGGTTTGGGCGAAGATGATTCCACGTGAGGATATTGCGATCGCCGGCATGGAGCATGTGGCGGTCTATGCTGCAGGGACGCTGGTCATCGGCTCCGGTGCAGCGGGCCTCAACTGCGCCGAGCTGCTGCATACGTTGGGGGAGAAGTCGGTGGCCGTGGTGACGGAGCGTCTCGGAGCGGGCACCTCAAATAACTCCGGCTCTGACAAGCAGACCTACTACAAGCTGGGTGTCTTCGGCGCTGTGCCCGACTCGCCGATGGAGTTTGCGCAGACGCTGTTTCAGGGGGGAATGTGCCATGGTGATATGGCGTACGTTGAGGCTCTGGGCTCGGTGCCGGCGTTCTTCCACCTGGTTGAGAAGGGCGTCAAGTTCCCATTCAACAGCTATGGCGCGTACGTAGGCTACAAGACGGACCACGATCCGAGGCAGCGTGCGACCTCGGCGGGGCCGAAGACCTCTATGCAGATGTTCGCCACTTCGCTGAAGCGAGTTCGCACACGGGAGATACCGATCTTCGACGGCTATGAGGTCATCCGCCTGCTGACGACGGGTAAAGGTGAGCAGAAGCGGGTGATCGGTGCGCTGGCGCTGAATAAGGAGCGGCTGGATGCTGAGGACCATGGCTTGACGCTGTTCGCGGCCAATAACATCGTACTCGCTACCGGCGGTCCGGGCGAGATGTTCGCGACGAGCGTGTATCCGAAGGGCCAGGTGGGGAGTCACGGATTGGCTCTGGGCGTGGGCGCATGGGCGAACAATATGGCCGAATTCCAGTTCGGGCTGGCGTCAACGGGCTTTCGCTGGAACCTGTCGGGCTCCTATCAGCAGGTGGTGCCCTGCCATTTCTCGACCGACGAGAAGGGCGAGGATGTCCGCTACTTTTTGAATGATTACTATGAGACGATGGAGCAAGTGGCTACGAACACGTTTCTGAAGGGTTACCAGTGGCCGTTCCATGCCGAGCGGCTGCAGGCTTTTGGCAGCTCTCTGGTTGACATTGCGGTGTATCAGGAGTGGGCGCAGGGCCGAAAGGTGTACATGGATTTATCGCGCAATCCAGTTGCGGGTGAGGGCATGGCGGAGTTCTCGCCGGCGGAGCTTTCGGAGGAGGCCCGTACGTATCTGGAGCGCTCCGGGGTTACCGGCAGTACGCCCTACGAGCGGCTGCAGCAGCTCAATCCGGCGGCCATAGACATCTACGCGGAACACGGTGTTGACCTGATAGAGCCGCTGGAGGTGGCTGTCTGCGCCCAGCACTGCAACGGCGGTCTGACGGTGAACAAATGGTGGGAGACAACGGTGGGCCACCTTTTTGCGGTGGGTGAGGTTGCCGGCACGCACGGTGTGCGGCCGGGCGGGAGCGCACTCAATGCCGGTCAGGTCGGCGGCCGGCGTGCGGCGCAGTATATTGCCGCGCGCTACCGGGCGGAGAAGCCCGAGGTGGCCTCATGGCTCAAGCAGGCGTCAGGTCAGGTCGAGGCGGAGTTCCGGCATCTGGGGAAGCTCCTGGATACACGCGGAGATTCGCCGGATGAGATCCGCCAGGACCTCCAGCAGACAATGGATCAAACAGCAGCCATTATCCGCAGGCTCCCTGATGTGGAGGACGCGGCAGCAGGCATGGCCGAGCTGCACCGGAGCCTGACCGAGCAGCAGCAACGGCTCAGCGGGCCGCAGCAGTTGCCGATGGCTTATCAGAATGAGCACCTGGCCTTGACGAGTCTTATCGTGCTGAGAACGATAGAGGACCTGATCTCGCGCGGCGGGGGCAGTCGCGGCGCATATATGGTTATAGACCGGAGCGGAGACCGACTGGTCGAGACGAAGACCGGAACAAGCCTGCCGCACCGCAGTGAGAACCTGGCGATGCGCGAGGAGATCGTCGAGGCGCGCTTCAACGAGAACCGTACTGAGACGCAGATAAAGGTGACGCCCGTGCGACCACTGCCGGAGGATGCCTCCTGGTATGAGACGACCTGGCGCAAGTGGCGTGCGGGAGAGATATACGACGAGTAGCGCCCACGACGAAATGCGGCAGGCACTATCTATGAACGGGTGATACAGAGGGCATGGCAGGGACACAGCCGATATCGTCATTGCTGATCAAGCCGGCCGGGCCGGACTGCAATCTGGCCTGCGAGTACTGCTTCTACACGCCCAAACGGGCGCTGTATCCGCGTGAGAAGCGGCACCGGATGAAGCGGCAAGTCGCCGAGGAGATGATCCGGCAATACCTGGCCATGTCCCCGCGTGAGGCCACCTTTGCCTGGCAGGGCGGAGAGCCGACGCTCATGGGATTGGATTTCTTCCGGCTCGTCGTGGCGCTGCAGATGAAGCACGGCCGCTCCGGGCAGGTCGTAGCCAATGCGCTACAGACCAACGGGACGCTGCTGGATGACGAATGGGCGCGCTTCCTGCTGCGGTATCAGTTCCTCGTCGGCATCAGCATTGACGGGCCACCGGAGGTGCATGACAAGTGGCGCGTGGACTTCGGCGGCGGGCCGACGCTGGCTAAGGTACTTGCCGGCCTGCGGGCATTGCAGCGCGCGGGCGTGGATCATAATGCGCTGACGATGCTCACCTCGCATAATGCCGACAAGGCGAGGCTCATCTGGGAGTTTCTGCGGGAACAGGGGATTGACTTCTTGCAGTTCATTCCGTGTCTGGAGCGCGACCCCGCGACCGGGGAGATGTCGCAGTACTCCGTCACGCCGCAGCAATGGGGCGAGTTCATGTGCGAGATATTCGACCTGTGGTCGGCCCCCGAATGTCCCGAGACCTATGTGCGGCTGTTCAATGATCTGGTCGAGATCTACGCCGGTGGCGAGGGGCCTTCGTGCATGCTCAAGGAGCGCTGCGGTGAATATGTGGTTATCGAGCACAATGGCGATGTCTATGCCTGCGACTTCTTTGTGGACCCGGAGCACTATGCCGGCAACATCATGAAGATACCGCTGGCGGAGCTGGTGGCCTCGGCGAAGCTGGAGGAGTTCGCGCTTGCCAAAGGGAAGGCCGGGCCGGAGTGTCAGACCTGCCCGTGGTGGGGACAGTGCTTCGGTGGCTGCCCGAAGGACCGTATCTACGCCTGCGGGCACACTGAATGTGCCACGTATCTGTGCGAGGGTTACAGGATGCTCTTCGCGCACGCGGACGGACGGCTGCGGGAGCTAGCCGAGCACTACAAGGAGGAGCAGGGCCGATGTCCGACATGAGCATTGGGTGAAAATGTAAGGGGAATTTGAGGTCTGGGTATGACAAAAGCCTCCGGCATCATGGCGGAGGCTTTGTGTATTCTGCATATCAGAAGTTGCTACTTGACCTTGCTGCTGCGGCGCTTCGCGATGAGGCCCGCCAGACCGAGCAGTAAGAGTGCCGTTGTAGCTGGCTCGGGATTGGCCATATACTCGAGGTCGAGGTCCTGGGCATTGCGGTAGGCGATGTGCACGTAGTCATTGTCGCCTATGGCGAGCCCCGTGGACTTGCCCATGTCCGGCCCGTCGTCGAGTGTCTCGGTAATCCAAGTCGAGCCGTCGTAGCGCATGTACTTGAGGTTGCAATTGATGATGTCGTAGTAGCTGATGTGGGGATTGTCGTTGCTATCGAGGGCCAGGGAGGTATGCGTTCCGACCGCCGCGCTGTCATCTATCACACTGGTGTGCCAGGTCGAGCCGTCGTAGCGGGCGTACTTGAGGCAGCTGTGGGTCTCATCGTGGTAACTGATATGCGCGTAGCCGTTGCTGTCGAGGGCCAGGGAGGTGTTGAAGCCAACGCGGTCCGTGCTGTCGAGGGTGTCAATATCCCAGGCGCTGCCATCCCACTGGGCATACTTGAGGTCGCCGTTGAGATAGTCCAGATAGCTGATATGTGGATACTCGTTGCTGTCCAGCGCCAGGGAGTCATAGTAGCCCGACCAGCCGTCGCTGTCCACGAGCTCGCTGCTCCATGAGGAGCCGTCATAGATGCCGTAGCGCAGATTGCTGTTGCCCCGGTCAGTGTAGCTGATGCGGGCGTAGCCGTTGCTGTCTATCACCTGGGAGGTGTACCAGCCCACATTGCCGGCGCTTTCGAGGGTCGTGATGTCCCAGCTTGAGCCGTTGTACGTGGCGTACTTCAGCGCAGTGTTGGTCTCGTCGTAGTAGGAGATGCGCGCCAGGTCGTTGGCGCCAATGGCAACGGAACTGTAGTCGCCAACCAGTCCGCCACTGTCCACGGTCTCAACATCCCATGTCGAGCCATTGCCGACCGCGTATTTAAGACTATTGTTCGTCCAGTCGGCATAGCTGATATGGGGTCGGTTCTGACTATCCAGCGCCAGAGAGATGCGCCGCCCCACATCCCCGTCGCTGTCCACCGTCATGCTGACCCATTCAGCCCACGCACCATGGCCGACCGTCAACAGCAGCCCCACGATCAGCACACTCAATACTTGTCGCATAGGTATCTCCGTTCAATGAACCGGCTCTGCTCCAGGACCCAGAAACAATAATCACGGGGAGTGTTTCAATGCAGTGTCGCGAATACCTGCCTGTAATCTGAAAAATGTTGACCCGCAGCAAGCTGCGCTGTCTTGAGACGGACACGAGATCAGGACTACCGGATGTGCACGTGCAGGAATCCGCGCAGTCTGTGGGCAAGAAGCACCGGACGCACCATGTGAGTGACAGATGCAGGCTATTGAGCCGGAGCAGGTGACAGCGGATGAAATCACGCGAGCGGTTGCTTACTGCTTATCGCTGTGAAGAGCCGGAAGAGCTGCCCATTATGATTCGCGGCGTCAGGTCATGGGATGAACAATGGGTCGCCACGAGGCATCCGTCGTATCAGCCGGTTATCGAGATAGTTGGCGAGCATGGCGACTACCAGTTGGGCTGGGGAGTGGGGCGAGGAATCCTGCTTTCGGGCACCGCTGAAGCGCACTACTCAGCGCAGACGGAGCCGGGCACCGACTGGAACATCGTCACTACCACGCTGCACACACCCGCCGGAGACCTGGTCTCGCAACACAAGACCAGCAACAGGGGTCTTCCCGGCCTGAGCGTGGACTATCCAGTCAGGAGCCTCGAGGACATCGAGTGCGTGCTGTCAGTACCGTATGAGCCGATGGAGGTGGATGCGGCCGGTTTCTTCGAGATGCAGGAACGAGTCGGGGACCGTGGTGTGGTGCTGTGCAGTGTCGTCAACCCAATACACGTAGTAGCCGATCTGCTCGGCAGCGAACTGCTCGCGATCTGGAGCATCGAGCACCGGGAGGTCATCTTGAAGCTCATCTACATGCTTGTGGAGCGGACTTGTGAGGTGCTGGACCAGCAACTGGCGGCGGGTGTCGGGCCCGTGTTCGGCATGCTGGGGGAGGAATACGTCACTCCGCCGCTGCACTCGGCGAGGGATCTCAGGGAGTTCTGCATCGAGCCGGAAAAGCAGATCAGCCGGCGGATTCACGAGGCAGGATGCCTGCTGCACACGCACTGCCACGGGCCGCTGGACGATGTGCTCGAGGATTTCATTGACCTAGGCAGCGATGTGCTACACCCGATTGAGGCCCCGCCGCTGGGCAATGTAACAATCGAGGAGGCCAAGCGGCGTTTGGCAGGTAAGGTCTGCATCGAGGGGAATATCCAGATTGGCGACATTTACGCCGCGCCGACGCAGTTCATCATTGATGAGGTCAAGCGCAACATCGAGGTGGCTGCGCCCGGTGGCGGATATGTCCTGGCTCCAACGGCCTCACCGCATACTGAGCTGCTGGAGCCGCAAACGGTGAAGAATTATGTCGCGATGGTCGAGACCGCCGTGGAATATGGGCGTTAGTGAGCGCCGGGAGGGCAGTCCATGGAATACCAGGTTGGGACAGCGGAGATAGACATAACTCCGGCAGTGGGCACGCTGATGGGCGGCTTTGGCGGACGGACGCATGGTGCCGTCGGCATCCATGACCCGCTGCGGTCGAAGGCAATCGCGATCAGTGACGGTGACGCCACGGCACTGATAATCACCAATGACATCCTCAACGTTTCGTACGAATTCATGGATGAGTTGAACGCGGAGCTAGGGACGCACTGCGGACTAGCTGCCGACCAGGTGCTGCTCAACACGAGTCACACTCACTCGGGGCCGCTGATGCGGGGCATCGGTGGGATGGGCGAGGCTGACAGCCTCTATACCGCGCTACTAATCAAGAAGCTCGGCGGGCTGGCGGAAATGGCTCTCAACAACATGCAGCCGGTCAGGGTGACGAGTCACACCGGGCCACTCCAGGTCGGTATCAACCGCCGCGAGCGCACGGCAGACGGCATCATCCTGGGCCGCTGCGCCGAGGGCATCGTGGACAAGACCGTTGATGTGCTCCGCTTTGCCGACGACAGCGGCCACCCTGTCGCCATCTGGTTCGCTCACGCAGCGCATGGTGTCACACTGGGCGGGAATAACTACTACTTCAGCGCCGACTGGATGGGCTATGCGCAGCGAGTGCTTGAGCAGGTCTATGCGGATACGCTGGTGGCCTACGGCCAGGGCTGCTGCGGGAACATCAACTCCGATCCGGTAGGGGGTACATTCGAAGATGCGCGCCGCCTCGGCACCAGGGCCGCCGGCGGCACGATGATGGCGCTGGAGACGGCGGGCATTGAGTTGTCAGGGCCGGTGCGGTCGGGCAAAATTAGCACACAAGTGCCCCAGAAGGCTCCGCCGCCGGTCGCGGAGCTTGATGAGCAACTCGCGCAATACGAGAAGATGCTGATTGAAGCTAGGGCCGCCCAGGACGTGGCCAAGACGCAGAACGCGGCGGCGCTCATCGGCTGGGCACAAATGCTGCGTGAGCTGGCTGTGGCGGGTGCAACTGAGCATACCATGCGGTTCGACATCAGCGCTGTGACCATCGGCCAGTATGCGATTGTCGGGCTGGCCGGCGAGGTCTTCTTCGAATATGCGGTCAACATCGCCGAGCGGTCACCGTTCGAGCGCACGAGGGTGCTGGGGACGACGAATGGGTGTGTATCGTATCTGCCGACTGCGGAGGAGATACCCCTGGGCGGTTACGAAGTAGATAGCTCGATGCGCTACTACCGGCAGCTCTGGTTGAAGCCGGAATGTGAGGAAGTCGTGCTGGCAGGGGCAGAAAGACTGCTCCGTGACCTGCACGGCTGAGCAAGCGGATTAGGCAGGCGCTCACTGCCGGCCGACGATGTGATCCAGCGCCGCCTGCACTCTGGACAGAAGCTGCTCGCCGATGGCGTCGCGGGCGGAGGGGCTGTTGCCTTCCCAGCGCATGACAAGCTCTTCGCCGGTATTCGATGCTCTGATCAGGGCCCACCCGTCAGGGAAGCTGATGCGGGCACCATCAACGGTGAGCATGTCATGGTCTGCGGCGTAGGTCTCGGCGACGGATTCAGCGACCCTGAACTTGTGCTCATCCGGACATTCGCGGCGCTCTTCCTCTGATGTGTAATAGACGGGGGCTTCGGCGACGATCTGGCGGAGCGGTTTGTCGGTGGCGGCAAGGCTCTCGAGGAGCCGTGCGGCTGCGAAAGTGGCGTCATCGAACTTGATGTAGGGGTTATGGAAGTAGCAGTGGCCGGTGGTCTCGAAACCCATTGCGGCCCCGATGTCACGCATCCCCTCAAGGATGTACGGATAGCCACAAGCTCGCATCTCGATGACACCGCCACGCTGCTGGACATCGTCAATCAGCGACTGTGAGCAGCGCACCTCGGTGACGAACTCCCTGAACCCCATTTCGAGCAGGCTATGGCATATCGGCAAGACATAGGCATCCGGCCAGACCATCTCGCCCTGGTGGTCGACAACAGCTATGCGGTCGCCGTCGGCGTCTATGGCGATGCCCAATTCAGCGCCCGTCGCGACGACAGTCTCGGCGAGGGACACGACACTCTCGACGTGAAGAGGGTCCGGAGAGCGGTTCGGGAAGGTACCGTCCGGCTCCTCGAAGAGTGTTTGGAGGTCCGCGCCAATCAGTTTGAGGAGCCTCGGCGCAGTGAGTGTGCCACAACCGTTGCCGAGGTCGAGGACGACCTTGATAGGGCGTTGGAGATTGACCTGCGTGGCGGCGATCTCGAAGTAATGCTCATATATGTCGCGCTGAGTGTATGTCCCCTCGTCACAGGAGGCAAGCTTGTCGGCGTAATCTCCGGTTATGATGTCCTCAGCCAGACGCTGCAACTGGTCTCCGTAGAAAGGCCATTCGCCCTCACGGAGCTTGATGCCGTTGAACTCCGGTGGCTTGTGGGATGCTGTTATCATCAAGCCGCCGTCGGCCTCCCATGCGCCGATGGCGAAATAAAGAAGCGGCGTGGGTGCCTGACCGATGTCAATGACGTTGCAGCCGGCCGAGATCAAGCCTACGACGGCCGCCTGGGCCAGCGCCTCGGAACTACTGCGCAGGTCACGCCCCACAACTACAGTCAGGCCCTGTGGCTGCGGGAAATGCGCGACATACGCACGGGCGATGGTTCGGATCACGTCCTCAGTGATCTGCTCTCCCACTACACCTCTGATGTCATAGGCTCTGAATATTTCTGCGGAAATCTGCATTGGCATCTCCTCGCCGAGGATTCCCCAGCCGTAGACGTAATCTGCCGGGGCTTGAGCGCACAGATTCGTCATATACTGTTTGTGTATGTCACTCGCGGCCCCGAGGGCACTAATTGCATTTCCCGTACCTATTCTCCGTGAGGGGGCCAGTTTCCTGTATTACATCGAAGAGCCTTTGCCCGGACGTTGCCGCATACAAATCGGGAGCATAGCTCCACGCAGGGATGTCGTTTATCCCCCGAGAATCCGGCCCAGTTGTTGAGGGAGTTTGAGACTGCAATTACAGCCCGAATCTCAGCAGGAAGATGGACACAATAAATTGCCGCTATGTTCACTTATTGTCCCTGCGCTATTGACATCCTGTCGCCACAGGGTATAGTATCGGGGATTAATGGCAGTAAAACTCGTGCAAGCGTCGAGGGGTATCGCTTGCTGCAGGGGTGGGGAACATCGGAAACAAGCCCCGCCAGCAGCGGCCCATAAGCGGCGCAAAAACAGTCCGGGAGGGACTAAAAAGATGAGAACATGGGTACCACTCATGGTATTGGTCATGGTCTTCTCGATCATGGCCTATGCCGGAGCACAGAAGGGCGAAGTCTGCAGCTTGTCCGACAAGCTGACCATCTGCGGCTACGGGCAGATGCGCTACGACGGCGGGGATAAGCTCCCCGCAGGGGCCGACGACCCCGAAGACTTCACACTCAGGCGAGCGTTCCTCAACGTCATCGCCAACCCCAACGACCGCTCCATGATTGTCCTGTCGTTGGCGACTTTCGATCCGAATCCGCCACCTCCCCATGCGCAAGACGACATCATCGTGTACAACCTGTTCATGGACTACAAGCTCAATGACGTTTATTCGGTGCGCTTCGGCCAGGTACCGACATACTTTGGGCTGGAGGCCTGGCAGGGCTCCGCCGAGCGTGTGGCGCTCGAACGCGCCATGATTCTGCAGGGCAGTGGCGCGGGCAATAACCAGTCCGGCTTCTACTTCTTCGGCGCTCCAGATCGTGGCATATGGCTGAAGAGGGCCGGCGAGGGTAGCGCACCGGACATGTATTTCGGTGTCTGCAACGGACAGGGACGCACCAGCGACTATGACAGCAACAAGAACTACAGCATTGACCTCAAGTGGGATCGCGACTGGGGCATCTTCGGCGTCAGTTGGTTTGACGGCGAGTACAACGACACTGGTCCCTCGCTAACCGGCGAACAGGACCGCAGCGCCATCAACGCGTATGCCAAGTACCGGACCCCCGCGTGGGATTTCCAGGGCGAGTATGCGAACGGCAAGATGCTGGGCGCTGACCGGGACGGCTGGTACGTGCAGGTCTGCAAGATTATGGAGGGTAAGACCTGGATGCCGTACCTGAAGTATGAAAAGTTCGATTCCGATGGTCCGGGTGCACCCTGCAATTACGATGCCCTGCATGGCGGCGTAGAGTGGCAGGTTGACAACCACAACGAGTTGACTGTTCAGGTGTCCGACGTGGACCTCGGCAGCGATGATGCCGTGAAGTTTGGCGTGCAGTGGCAGATGTCCTTCTAGGTCACGCACACGCCGTACGAGGAACACAGAGAGGCCGGCTCCGTTGCCGGCCTCTTTTTTTCGGCGTCCCACAAGTATGTACGGCACTGTCAGATCATGCTTCTCCGGCGGCGTAGAGTTGCTGCAGCATGTCCACGCCGTTCTCGACCAGCGCTGCCTCCGTCCCCGGGCCGCTGGGATTGTAGCCCTTGCCCGGCTCGTAGCCGCCCTCCTTGATGGCATTGTCGGTGCACAGGTAGTCCGCATAGTCATTGGCGATGCTGATGACGGACGTGTGTGCGAAGGGCGAACGCTGCTTGAGCTGCAGGCCGATCTCGACGAGCGTCTCGCCGGGCGTACAGACAATGCCCATGTCCCCGATGCGCGCGGCCCACATCTCCCGTGGGACGGTGGTACACTCGTGATACTTCTCGACCTGCACGAGCTGGTACATCAGCCAGCGGCATTCCGGGCTGGCCTTGTCCTCGATGGCGTCCATCTTCTCCCTCACCTGGTCCGGCGTCGGATAGTCGGGCGGCAAAGGCAGTTCCACCGTACGGGACACGGAGCCCAGCAGCGGGTCGTCAGTCAGTTCCTCTATCTTCTGCCATGTGGCGGCGGCTTCGGAGCCGAGAGCTCTGCCGACTCGCTGGCGCGAGTTGCCCCGCCGCCATGTCGGGACCTGATCGCCCGCGCACCCGGCCGCAAAGAGCACCTGGCCGCCGATGATGCGCTCGAAGGCCCAGCGCAACTGCCCCGGGTAGTCCGCCGAGATTGCGTAGCCGTGTTCGCTGTTGACGACCGCGTGACACGCAAACGATACCAAGGTCGCCAGCGGCACGCCGGCCTCCGTATCCACACGCAGGATAGGGACTTCGTTATCGGCGATGCCGGCGCTGACACCGTCCAGTTCCGGCAGTGGCGGCGTCAGGCGCGGTCCCATGTGCCCATGCTTCGGCCAGGCATCGGCCAGCTTAGCCCCCTCGTAGGAAGCCAGCACAGCCTGCTCGGGTTCCATTGTCAGCCTCATCGCCACCTGGCGTTCGGCGACATTCACCGGCCGGCGGTTGAAGCTGATCCCCCATGCCCGGCCCGTTCCATACCCCACTCTCGCCGGCTGGGTATGCTCACAGGCCTCCGTGACGATGCCGGCGATGGAAGCAACGAGATTGAGCCGATAGTCCTCTGAGACCGCCGCCTTCAACTCCTCGGTGTGGTAGCCGGAGGCCTTGAGGCTTGGCCCGAAGTGCGTATGGCTGCCGCAGATCATGACCTGTTCGGGAGCCAGGTCCGTCAATTCCCCGGTCTTCGCGCGGATATCAGCGACGGTCCCCTTGTCAACGCCGATAAGGTCAGTGCAGACAATCGCGAATCCGCTGTCACCATTCTTCAGGACCAACACCCGCGCCTCAAGCGGGTCCTCGAGCGATTCCGCGCCGTGGTCGCGAGCCCCGTAGCCTGCCATTGCGCAGCCGAGAGCGGGGGTTATGTCACATTTGGCGAAACCTGCTTGCAGAGACATCATTCAACACTCCTTATCAGTATTGTTGGCTGCGGCGGGTGGTGGGTCACCTGCCGCGCAATTCGTAGAGCATCTCGACGGAATTCTCGACCAGCGCGGCCTCCGTGCCGGGACCGTTGCAGTTAGTGTCCGGGTTCACGCCTGCCTCAGCACCGCCTTCCTTTCTTGCCGCGTCGGTACACATGTACTGCGCCGAATCGTTGGCGAGGCCGATGACGGTGGTGACCGCGAAGGGCGAGCGCTGCTTGATCTGGAGACCGATTTCGACAAGTATTTCGCCCGGCAGACCGACGATGGCCATATCGCCGACGCGGGCGGCCCAGACCTCTCGTGGCGTGGCGCTGCGGCCGGCTACCTGAAGGGCCCGCTTATACCTGCGGCGGGCGGCAATACCGACAGCGTCATCGCGGTGGCCAAACTCATCGCACTCCGCCTGGGCCTCCTCGATACTCGGGAAGCCGTCAGGAACAGGGATGTCAGCCATGCGCGAGGTGACGGCAAGTGGTACATCGTCAGTCGGCGTCTCAATCTGCAGCCATGCTTCGGCAGCAGCGCAACCGATGGCCCTGCCCACTCGCTTGCGGGAATCGCCGCCGCGCCAGGCGGAAGTTATGTCGCCTGAGCAGCCTGCAGCAAAGAGCATCGGGCCGCCAATCGCTTGCTCAAACGCCCAGCGGGCCTCAGCGGGGTAGTCCGCGGAAATGGCGTAGAGGTCATCCTTACCCACGGAACCGTGACAGGAGAAGGTGGCGAGAGTGGCCAACGGCTGACCATCGGCAGTATCCACCCGCAAGATTGGCACTTCGCTGTCTATGGGCGCGACGCTGAGGCCGTCCAGCGCCGGTAGTGGAGACGAGAGTCGCGGGCCGAGATGCCCATGTCGGGGCCAGGCGTCGGCCAGCTTGGCGCCCTCGCGGGAGGCGAGCGCAGCTAACTCAGGCTCCAGAGTGTAAGTGCCCACACATTTGCGCGTGCGGAGGTTGACCGGGCGGCGGTTGAAGCTGATACCCTCGGCGCGGCCGGTTCCCCAGCCAACGACGGCCAGCTGCAACTGCTCGCAGGCCGCGATCACCGCTCCGGACAGGGCGGCGGCGGCAATTCCCGCATACTCTTCGTCCACAGAATCGCGCAGCAGCGTCTTCACATACGGTATCGGGTGCATGCAGGGAGCCCAGTGAGTATGAGTCGCGCAGATCATCACCTGCTCGCCCGGCATTCCCGTCGCCGCCGTCACCTGCTCGCGCACGGCGGCGACGAAGGCGGCATCCACATCCTCCAGATCGGCACACACAATGGCAACCGATGTCTGCTCGTCTCTCAGCACGAGAGCGTAGCCGAACAGGGGATCGTCAATGCTTGAGGAGAGTTCTTCACGACTGGAGAAGCCCGACAGCGGACAACCTATCTCCGGAGTTAGATCGCAACCGGCAAATCCGGTCTGCAGGGGCATGTGGTTGTATTTCCTTTCATCGGCGGGGTGTGGCAGTAACTGGACAGGGTGATACTTCGCTGCTGTGAGCGTGCGTACCTGCTTTGCGCAGAAGGCTATACAGAGGGCGAAGAAAAGGCAAGAAACGGTGCGAATCTGGTTTGAGTTATTGACAGATGGGTATAT
>Ga0180431_10001551_pt1 | contig 31948 bp, 23 predicted proteins | sample SS_ome_11_FD_132459 | JGI IMG/M metagenome (GOLD analysis project Ga0180431, IMG submission 132459) | Hypersaline lake sediment archaeal communities from the Salton Sea, California, USA - SS_1_MS_1 metaG | ecosystem: Environmental > Aquatic > Non-marine Saline and Alkaline > Hypersaline >... | reverse complement strand
TCGGTCCATGCGTTTCTCTACCGCCACCGGATAGCCATTGACATACACCTCGTAGCTGTCATCACCCAGAACCTGCAGCACTGCACTGGTGATTGCACCGTAGGCGGCGAATTGTGTTTTGAAGTATGCTGCTGAGTATTCCGGCATTCCGCCCTGCGGCTGGATGGTGGGGTAGCCTACGCCCTCCCATTCCAGATTAAGTGCTGGTTCGGCGAGCTTCCAGCCGGAGGCAGCACCGTGCGGGAGCAGTGGAGGTATCGTCCATGCCGGTGCCCGTGCTTGCGCCCTCTGCAAGAGCGTCTCGCGCCGCTCCAGCGTATCTTTGGCGTACCACTGCAGCGTGTGCGGCGGCCATGTCAGCTCGGCCTCTCCCATGACCAGCAGGCCATAGTTGTTATGTCCGCGTATTACCGCGATGGCCAGCCAGTTGGTACCTCTGCGCACCCGGTCGGTAACGTCCAGTGTGGTCAGAGTGCCCGGCTGATCTATCTTGACCAGCCGCTTGCCGTTGAGATAAACCACGGTGGCCTCTGCATGGCTGCAAAAGCGGAGAGTGGCAGCCTGGATTTGCCCGTCGAGCGTAAACCAGCGGCGAAAGTAGATTGCCTTGTCGGGCTGGACATGGTGCGCGGCCCAGATGAAGGGCCAGCGGTACTGGTCCTGCGGCTCAATGCCGTCTGGATAGGGAGCCGGAGTACCGACAGATACCGGTTTCCACAACCCCGGCTCAGGCGCATCGTGCGGCTCGGTCCAGTGCTCGCTGGGAGTGGTGGTGTATTCCCACTGCTCCATTGTGCCGGGAGCAAGCCGTTGATAAGTCAGTTCTGAGGCGCGGGTTGTTGCCATGGCAGCCATGCACAAGACAGACAACACGATTAGGATGGGCTTATTCAGCATAGTATTCGCCCCTGGAGTCCGTTTGGTAGATGGTACAACCATCGGCAGCGACGGACGTTTACCGGCCACTGTGGTCGGCCGGCGCGGCTTGGGCTAGGCCCATAGGTCGAGATCGTGAGCCACCTTGGCGTGTTCGACGAGGAACTTCCGTCGCCGGACTACGTCGTCACCCAGCAGCGTACTGATGACCTTGTCGGCCTCCTCAGCTTGCTCGACAGTGACCTGGCGCAGGACGCGGTGTTCGGGATCCATTGTCGTATCCGCCAAGTCGTCGGCATCCATCTCCGACAGGCCCTTGAAGCGGTTGACGGTCACGTCGCGATTTCCGAGGCGTTCGAGGAGGGCTTGGAGTTCCGCTTCGTCGAGTGCGTAGTAGGTATCGCCCTTGGCCTTGACGCGGAAGAGCGGCGACTGGGCGACATAGACGCAACCCTTGTGCAGGAGCGGCTGCATATAGCGGAAGAAAAAGGTCAGTAACAACGCGCTTATGTGGGAGCCGTCAATGTCAGCATCCGCCATGATGATGATGCGGTGGTAGCGGAGCTTGTCGAGGTCGAACTTGCTGGAGGCTTCAGCATCGCCATTTGAACCGTTTTCACCGTTCTCTCCGTTGGTGGAGAAGCCGGCACCCAGCGCAGTAATGAGGGACATGATTTCTTCGTTGTCGAGTACCTTATCGAGGCGAGACTTCTCAACATTGATGGTGACACCGCGCAACGGAAGAATAGCCTGGTATCTACTATCGCGGGCCTGCTTGGCGTTGCCGCCGGCGGAATTGCCCTCGACGATGAAGAGCTCGCACTCTTCCGGAGTGCGGCTGGCGCAGTCGGTGAGCTTGCCGGGCATCCCAGCAGAGGAAAGTGCGGTTTTTCGCGTGGCCTCGGCAGCTCGCCGGGCAGCGTCCTGGGCCCTGGCGGCCGTTGTCGCCTTGGCAATGATGCGCTTGGCGACGCGGGGATTCTCCTCGAGGAAATCGCGCAGGCCCTCCCCAACGATCGAGTTGACGAGGCCCTCGACCTCGGAATTGCCGAGTTTCGTCTTCGTCTGGCCCTCGAACTGTGGGTTGACGATTTTGAGATTGATGACGGCGGTCATGCCTTCGCGGACTTCGTTGCCGGTGAAGTTGCGTTCTTTCTCTTTGCGCATGGCCTGATCGAAGGCATACGCGTTGATAGTACGTGTCACGGCGGTTTTGAAACCGGACAGATGGGTGCCGCCCTCGATGGTGTGGATCGAGTTGACGTAGCTGACGATATTCTCGTAGATGCCCTGGGTGTGAATGATAGCGATCTCGACGTCAATGTCCTCGCGCTCGCGGCGGAAATAGATCGGCTTGTGGAGAGGCTCCTTGCCCTCTGCAAGGGCGCATACGTAAGCCTTGATGCCGCCCTTTTCGAGCCACTTGTCTTCGCGTCTTTGGCCGGGCCGCTCGTCCTTAAGGGTAATCGTTACGCCGCCGGCGAGGTATGCGAGTTCTCGGAGGCGAGCCGCGATCGTGTCGTAGTCGAACTCGGTTATATCGAATATCTCAGGGTCGGGGAGGAAGCGGGTGTGGTTGCCCTGGCCCTTGCATTTCTGGCCCTTCTTCACCTTGTCACGGGGGATGCCGGCATCGTAAGCCTGATAGTACCTGTAGCCGTCACGGCAGACCTCGACTTCGCACCACTGAGAGAGAGCGTTGGTGCAGGAGACGCCGACGCCGTGAAGACCGCCGGAGACCTTGTAGCCTCCGCCTTCGAACTTGCCGCCTGCGTGGAGCGTGGTCATGACCACTTCAAGAGCCGAGCGCTTCTCGGTGGGGTGGATGTCAACGGGGATGCCGCGGCCGTTATCGGCCACTGAGATGGAACCGTCCGCCATAATAATTACATCAATGCGATCACATTCCCCGGCGAACGCCTCATCAACGCTGTTATCCACTACTTCGAAGACGATGTGGTGAAGGCCGAGCTTGCCGGTGGAGCCGATGTACATGGCCGGCCGCCGCCTGACGCCTTCAAGACCTTTGAGTACTTTTATCTGTGCTGCATTGTAGGAGTTCTTCTTCTGCGCCATCTATGGCTGCTCCTTATCTGTAAATACGGACCTGACTCGCTAGTTCCGCCTCCATATCGAGAGATGGTGTAGGGCATACTTGCGGCGGTCAATACCGGTATGCGCAGGCAGCATAGGCCCACGGTCTCACGGTCTATTGGGCTACAGGATAGGTCTTGAGAGCTAACGCTTTATCGCTGATGACGGGCCATTCCTTGCGAGGAAAACGCGATTTCACCTGTGATTTTATTGTATCTGATTCAGGCCCGCAAGTCAAGGCAATTCGACAGGTCGGCAAGCAATTATCTTGTCAGCAATGTTAATGTTTAGCCCAGCTTAGTTGTACAAAAGTATGACGAATCCAGAATATGTTACAGCACAGAATCCTGGTCTTGCGTGGGAGCGTGTACGACCGTCGCCAGAGCGTCTTTCGGGCTTCAGAATCAGGGCGTTGGGGAATTCGTGGATAGTCGGAGGTATCCGCTCCACGTACGGCGAATATCGCCCGGATAACGGCCTTGGGGGCCGCTGCATGCTCTCATAGATGGCTTCCAAGCTATGTTCTGGAGGGACCGAAAGGAAGTGTGGCGATGTTTGGCAGTGATGAGATAATTCGGGTAGGTATGATCGGCTGTGGAAGCAATGCTCGCGGACATATGAGGCGTCTGCTGGACATCGAGGGTGTCGAGATCGTGGCCATCTGCGACCCCGACGATGCGGCAGTTACGGCGGCAGGCGAGGTCAGCGCCGATATCGCCAAGGCTCGGGTGTTTGGGGATTACCGCGAGATGCTGGCGGATGTAGAAATGGATGCCGTCGAGATATCCACTCCCCACACGCTCCACTACGAGCAGATTATCGCGTCTCTGGCTGCGGGTCTGCATGTGCTGTGCGAGAAACCGATGGTATGTAGGAGTGCCGATGCGCGAGCGGTACTTGACAAGGTGGAGGAAACGGGACTGACGCTGGGGGTGTCGTATCAGCGACATGGTCTGGCTCCGTATCGGTATTGTCGAGAAGCAATCACCTCGGGCGCAGCAGGCAATTGCCATTTCGTCAGTTGTGTGCAATCCCAGAACTGGTACAGGAAACAAGTTGGGGACGGGACGTGGCGTTCGCAGATGAAATGGTCAGGTGGTGGACAGCTAAATGACTCAGGCAGCCATCTGCTGGACATTGTCTTGTGGATGACGGAGCTAAGCCCGGTCGAGGTCTTCGCATTTCAGGACAATATGGGTTCCGAGGTGGATATTCTCTCAGCGATATCGGTCAAGTTTGAGAACAATGCGCTGTGCAACTTAGCCGTGGTCGGGCATGCGGTCAACTTCTACGAGGAAATCGTGTTGTATTGCGAGAACGCCACGATGGTTATCGCCGGTGATGAGGTTTGGCGTTGGGAGGATGAAGTGAAAGAGGTGATCAGCAGCGACCAGCTGGGGTCCAGTCCGAGCCCCGACGCGAATTTCATAGGGGCCCTGCGCGGAGAGGAAGAAATCCAGGCATCGCCGGACTGTGCTCTCGAGGTAGCCCGGCTCAGTGAAGCGGTGTGGGAATCGGCTGCGAGTGGCAGGCCGGTGGCGACAACGTGACGGGTGTTAGCACTCGGGAGATGTGCGAGTAGGGTCGTATTGGGCGGAAATGGCATTTGACTTTGCAAGAGCTGTCCTTTACTCGACTGGCGCTTTCTTGACACTTACAACGGGCTTACTATATAATCCAAAAGTAGAATGACTTCTTACGTAACTTACTCCAAGGCGTAGTTGTGAATCTGAGAGTTTATTGTGGAGGCATGCTGTCAATGGCGGTTGAACCAGGAGCCATCTTGGAAGGCACGGTAGAGAAGCTCTTAGACTACGGCGTTATTGTGAGCTTGCCCGAGGGCGAGTCAGGGCTGGTACATATTTCTGAGGTCGCCGACGAGTATGTGCAGACCATTTCTGACTACTTCCGGGAGGGTGACGACGTAAGAGTAAAGGTACTGGCCGAGAAGGAGAAGGGGCGGTATGAGTTGTCTGCCAAGCAGGCAGAGCCGCGCAAGCCAGTGCATGCCGGCAGCAGCGGGCCGGTCACATCAGATGCCGCACAACCCTTCGAGGATAAGCTGTCGGACTTCATGAAACGCAGTTCCCAGCGGATCAACGAGTTGCGCCGCAGCAGAGACAACCGGCGCAAGCGAGGTCGTTGATGCAGCTGGGGGCAATCCGCCATAGCTCAATGTAGCGGTTTGTGCTGCTTCAGCATAGCAGCTATGTCTGCACCAGTTGTTGCAGCCTGCGGCGGGCTAGCTTTGCGACCCCTTGGCCAGTCGCATGGGAGTCGCTATTGCACCGACTGCATCGGGCGCGGGGAGGATTTGCAGGATGGCTGGTGACGCCATGCCCGACGATCCAGAGCAGCTTCGGAAGGAACTTGAGCGCTACAGGCTGGTTGTTACGGAACTGCAGGCCAAGATTTCGGTTCTGGAGGAAGACCTTAGCACTGCCGCCACCATGGCGGAAGTGCCAGCAGTTGTCGTTACTCAGCCCGAACTCCGCCAGACCCTCTCCCGGCTTATCTCCAAGATCGCCATGATTCTGCAGGCTGAGAAGGTGCTGATCATGCTGTACCAGGCGGAGGCCGGGGAGTTGACTGTTCTGCAGCCGGCGCTCGGCATCACCGAGGAACAGGCGATCGAGGTCCGGCTGAGGCCGGATGATGACGGCGTTTCAGGGCTTGTATTCCAAACTGGTGATTCGGTTCTCTACAATGATGCTATTAACGACGAACGGACTGATAAGAGGATAGTTTCAGCGCTGCGGGTGCGGAACGGCGTCTGTGTGCCGCTGGGTATTCAGCAGCGCGATGACGAAGAGCGAGTGACCGGCACGCGAACGATTGGCGTACTGCATGTCATCAACAAGCGGTTTGAGCAGGAATTCAACGGTGACGACCTGCGTCTGGCCGAGATGCTTGGCGATCAGGCGGCAGCAGTCATCTCGAATGCTCAACTCTATATTGAGCTTACAGAGAAGAAGGAACGCCTTGAGGACGCATTTGAGAGTATCAATGTCGGGGTGATAGTTGTCAGCAATAATGGGGCTCTGCAGTTGATGAATCCGGCGGCGCGGCGGATGTTGGGTTTCGAGGACGAGAATGTGCTCAACAGACCACTTGAGCAGGTTATCAAGACGCAAGAGATACTCAGCCTGTTCGACACCGCCATGGAGATCGGGGAGGAAACAAGCAAGGAGATCATCGGCCCCGGAGACGGGCGCACATACCAGAGTCAAGTCACTCTGATGTCTTCGCACGAAGATGAGGCGCCGTCAATAGTGGCGATTTTCAATGATGTCACCGAGATACGTCACATCGAGCGGATGAAAAGCACTTTTGTTTCCACCGTATCGCACGAATTGCGGACACCACTCACATCCATCAAGGGGTTCATCACCACTCTGATGGATGACAGTGATGACATGTACGACTGCGAGACGCGACAGGAGTTTTACGGGATCATCAATGCAGAGTGCGACCGCCTGACTACGCTTATTACGGACTTGCTGAATGTCTCACGTATCGAGGCCGGGCGGGGCGTCGAGCTCCATCTTGGCGAAGTGGATATGAATGAAGTGGTGAACAATTTAACCGCCCTTCAGCAAGCCAACACTACGGAGCATAACATCACATCTGAACTGCCTGAGAATTTCCCCGTTATCATAGCTGACCTCGACAAGGTAACTCAGATACTGGAGAACATCGTGAGCAATGCAGTGCGCTACTCGCCTGAGGGTGGCAACGTTGTGATCACCGGGGAAGACGAGGCGACACGATCAGAGTCAACATCAGCGACGAGGGTCTGGGGATTCCGGAAGCGCACCGCGATAAGATTTTCCAGCGGTTCCACGTGATAGACGATGAGAGTGAACACGGAGCTGTGAAGGGTGCAGGTATCGGCCTCTATCTCGTACAGCATCTTGCCCGCTGCCACGGCGACAAAGCATCAGTGTGGCTCGATCAAAGCGAGGTAGGCAAGGGTTCTACGTTCAGCTTCCGGCTGCCCAAAGAGCCGCAGCCGGACTCCGGCGCCCAATAGCAGAAGGCGAATTTCTGTTACCCCGCCTCGAGCGTCGGTAGATGCCGGCGTCTAGTTGCGTTGAGCATCGTGCGTGGTTTGCAGACACGCGAGTTCACTTACCAGCAAATGGCCTCGTGTTGCCCGGGGCCGTTTTTTCGGTGATAGCCGGGGCATCACAACTCACTGCATGGTAAAGACGTTGCGCTGAAGCGTGGCACCGAGCGGCCATGAGAAGTGCTGAAAGTGACGGCCGAGGCTCGCTCAAGGCAGGGCCGTGGGGACGGGAATTCCAATGAAGATAGCAATAGGCTTCGATCATGGCGGCGTTGCTTTACGCCAGGCCGTTATAGAGGTATTGGACGACCTGGGGCACGATGTGGTTGATTTCGGCACAGATAATAGTGCTTCGGTTGACTACGCCGATTATGCCAATAACGTAGCCGAGGCGGTAGTTTCAGGCGAGTGTGAACGCGGCATACTGGCCTGTGGTACAGGTATAGGTATGTCTATCGGGGCGAACAAGGTGAGAGGATGTTATGCGGCCTTGCTGAGCGACTGCTTCAGTGCGCGGATGGCGGGCGAGCACAATGCGGCTAATGTTGCCTGTCTCGGAGGCCGGACCATCGGAACAGAACTAGCCAAGGCCATTATCGAGAGTTATCTGGATGCCCAGGCCGACCGCGCTGAACGACACCAGCGGCGACGCGACAAGGTCTGCAGCATCGAGGCCGGCTCCGCTGCGCGCAGCGATGGTTGAGTTGCTTGCCACTGTGTGTTCGGACTCTGTGGGCAGCAGCTGGTGAGATGGGCGTCCCCCCGCGACTTTAGATAGCACCGGAGCGCCGGATGTCAGAGCATCAAGGGGAGAAATCACTGAGCGACGATCGTCCCTCGTGGGATGATTACTTCATGGAGATAACCCGCGTTGTTGCACGGCGTTCGACATGCCTGCGACGGCACGTCGGGGCTGTTCTTGTCCGCGACCGACGCATCCTGACCACGGGCTACAACGGTCCACCCAAAGGGCTGGCCCACTGCGGGGAGCTTGGGGGCTGCTACCGGGAGAAGCTGGGCATCCCCTCCGGACAGCGTCAGGAAATCTGCCGTGCCGTTCATGCGGAGCAGAATGCTATCGTGCAAGCAGCAGTGCATGGCGTCGCGCTGGAAAATGTGACATGCTACTGTACTGCCCAGCCGTGCATAACGTGCGCTAAGATGCTCATCAACGCGAATGTTGTGCGGATTGTATATGAGCACGAGTACCCTGACGAGATAGCACGGGCAATGCTAACAGAAGCCGGCGTCGAACTCACGCGTTACCAATCACCCGAGGAGCGAAATAGCCAATAGTGACGCAGCCTGTATCGTACATCTACGCTCTGTGCGGGGCCCTGCTGATAGCGCTGGCGCTGACGCCGGTGATGACCTGGCTGGCCCCGCGTATCGGGGCAGTGGATGAACCGGGCAAGAGGCGTGTCCACGCAAAGGTCACTCCTACCGCGGGCGGGCTGGCCATTTTCATTGCTTTCTGGGTGCCCACTGTTGTCGCCAACCGGCCTCTAGACACGACATTCGTTGGCATATTCGTGGGTTCAGCCATCCTTCTGGTCATCTGCCTGATTGACGACATCATCGGTTTGCCGCCGTTGCCACGGCTGGGTGGACAAGTGCTCGTTGCCATATTCACTTACGCCTGGGGTGTGCAGATCAGCGGCCTGAGCAACCCACTGTCGGTGTTCGGCGAGTATCACTACCTCGCGCTGGGCTGGCTTTCCGGCCCTTTGACAGTGCTCTGGATCGTACTCGTCGTCAACGCGATGAACTGGCTGGACGGGCTCGATGGATTGGCTGCCGGGGTGAGCGGGATCGCGGCACTGACCCTGGGCTTTATGGCCTGGCAAAGTGATTTGGGTTTCGTCGGGATGGCGACATTCGCGTTGGCCGGAGCGTGTCTGGGGTTCCTACCATATAATTTCAACCCGGCGCGCATTTTCATGGGAGATACCGGTGCGATGTTCCTGGGCTATATGCTGGCGACCCTGGCGATTGCCGGGACCTTCAAGGTTCCCACAGTGGTTGCCGTATTTGCACCGTTTCTGGTCCTGGGTGTGCCCATCTTTGACTCGATAAGCACGATCCTGAAGCGGCTGAGCCAGGGCAACTCAATCTACGTGGCCGACAAGCAGCATCTGCATCACCGGCTGTTGGCCCGGGGGCTGAGCACGCGCCAGGCCGTGCTAGTTATGTACGGTCTCAGCACTGTGCTGTGTCTGGTGGCAATCATACTGTGGATAAACTCGTGAGACGGCATATATGTCTGGTGTATGGTACACGGCCTGAGGCAATCAAGCTAGCGCCAGTGCATAGGGAGTTGCGCGCGCGTTCGGCCAAGTTCCGCACCACTGTCGTGGTTACAGCACAACATCGCCAACTGCTAGACCAGGTGCTGGCGGTCTTCGGCATCAAGCCGGATGTGGACCTCGACATCATGGAGCATGGGCAGAGCCTGGCTCAGATTACCTGCCGGGCACTGCAAGCGCTCCAGGAGACACTGCGAGACCTCGGGCCCGATATGGTGCTCGTGCAGGGGGACACGACCACCGTGTTTGCGGGCGCACTGGCGGCGTTCTACGAGAGCATCTCCGTGGGCCATGTTGAGGCCGGGTTGCGTAGCGGCAACAAGTTCTCCCCCTATCCGGAGGAGATCAATCGGCGAATGACTGGTGTGCTGGCCGATCTGCATTTCGCACCCACCCAAGATGCGAAGCACAAGTTGCTGGCCGAGAGCATCGCGTCGGACAGCATCTTTGTCACCGGCAACACGGTCATTGATGCTTTACGTACCATTGCAGGGAGTTCAGGAGATGTCCCTAAACTCACAGCTCAACTGCTTGACCGGGTGGAGGAGAAGCTGGTGCTGGTGACAGTCCATCGCCGGGAGAATCTCGGCGTGGGTCTGACGGCGATCTGCAGCGCGCTGGAGCAGTTAGCGGCTAAGTTCGAAGATGTGAGCATAATCTGGCCGCTGCACCCGAACCCGGCGGTACAGGATGCGGCAGGGGAGTTGTTGGGTGGCAAGCAGCGGATTGTGCTCTGTGAACCGCTGGATTATTTTGAGTTCGTGCCACTGCTGAGCCGCGCGGACCTGATTATCACCGATTCCGGCGGCATCCAGGAGGAGGCTTCGGCGCTCGGTATCCCCGTGCTGGTCACGCGCGACACGACTGAGCGGCCCGAAGGTGTTGATGCGGGTGTCGCCCGCCTCGTTGGTGTGGGGACCGATGCCATCGTAGAGAACGCCACGGAACTTCTTACCAATCCGTCGGCCTACGCGCGCATGAGCCGGCAAGTGTGTCCATATGGCGATGGGCTGGCTGCCGAACGCATCTGCGACGCTCTCGAATATCATTTCGGCATGGCCGAGCAACGGCCACCGGATTTTGACTGGACGGAGAGTTGAGACCGCCGGAAATCGGCGCAGAGGTTACGCACACAAGGTCCGTTTGAAGGACACTCATGAGTCTGCTGCAAGCTATAGTCCTGGCCATCGTGCAGGGAGCGACTGAGTTCCTCCCTGTGTCAAGTTCCGGCCATCTCGTGCTCGTGCCGGCGTACCTGGGCTGGGATTTGGATCCACAGTCATACAAACACTTCATTGTCGTAGTGCACTTTGGCACGCTACTGGCAGTTGTGATATATTACCGGAGGGAGCTGTGGGAGATCGTACAGGCTTTCCTGAAGAGACGCCCGTCTGGTGATAGTTCGGGAACGCTCGGCAAGACTGACGGCCGTCATCTTTTGTGGCTGATCGCGCTTGCCACGGTGCCTGCAGTTGTCTTCGGACTGTGGCTGAACGACTTCTTTGACCAATTGCTCCGACCGCTGCCGGTGGGTGTGTCTTTACTGGTGACTGCATTCATGCTCTACGCCGCTGATCGGACGCAGGGGGACAGGGAGCCCGGACAAATTAGCTTGCTGGATGGTTTTTTAATCGGCCTCGGGCAGGCATTGGCCATTATGCCGGGAATATCACGGTCGGGAGCGAGCATCACGGCGGGGCAGTGGCGCGGCCTCAATCGGCAGTGGGCCGCCAAGTTTGCCTTTCTGATGTCAATACCGCCGATCGCCGGTGCGTTTGCGCTTGACTTCGGAAATCTATTCGCCGGCGGTGACTACGCAGCCCAAGTGCCGTCGTGCATTGCCGGCCTGATTGTGGCAGCGGGGGTCGGCTATCTGGCCATATATCTCGTAATCCGCTCCGTGGAACAAGGACGACTTTTCGTACGTTTCGGAACATACTGCCTGGCAGTTGGTGTTGTCAGCATCGCAGCCAATTTTGCCGGCTGGATATAGCCATACCGAGCAACTCAAATAATGTTGTCGCCCGGTACGCCGACTGGGTCGCGGGCCGGACGAACCCGACGGGAGGAGATTTTCGTGCACGAAAGTATGCAACAACATATGTCGTCGTTCGACCAGACTGTCTTGTACGTGATATTTGCCTGCGGCGTAATCGGCATTCTGTATGCACTGCATCTGCGCAAGCAGGTGTTGGCTGCCGATCAGGGCACCGATAGCATGAAACAGATCGCAGGACAAATCCAGGAGGGCGCCCACGCGTATCTCGGACGTCAATTCCGCACGGTGGCCGGCCTCGTTGTATTCCTGTTTGTCGTTTTGGTGGTTAGCGGCATTGCCGCCGGCTGGGACATCGCCATCGCTCGTGGATTGGCCTTTGTTCTCGGCTGTTTCTGCTCCGCATTCGCCGGCTACGTGGGGATGACGCTTGCCGTTCAGGCAAATGTCCGCTGCGCCAATGCCTCGCGCACCAGCCTTGCCGAGGGCATGCTCATTGCCTTCCGGACTGGCGGGGTGGCGGGCATGTTCACTGTCACCATGGGGCTTCTCGGGGCGACGCTGATCTTTATGATCTTCTACGAGAGGGCTACCGAAGTGCTACTCGGCTTCGGGTTTGGCGGATGTCTGCTTGCCCTCTTCATGCGAGTTGGCGGCGGCATCTACACCAAGGCCGCCGACGTCGGCGCCGACCTTGTTGGTAAGGTTGAGGCCGGCATTCCTGAAGACGATCCCCGTAACGCCGCAGTCATCGCCGACCAGGTTGGTGACAACGTGGGGGACTGCGCGGGAATGGCTGCCGACATCTTCGAGTCATACGAAGTCACACTGGTGGCCTCAATGATCCTGGCCCTGGCGCACGGCGCCGTTACCGGCAATCCCCGTGATGCCGTGGTGTGGATCATGTTCCCACTCATCGTGCGTGCCATCGGCGTACTGACTTCCATATTCGGCATCCACATCGTCCGGTCGAAGACTGACGATGAGTTCCCCCTTAAGCCGATCGGGCGCGGCTTCATCTGGTCAGCGTTACTCTCCGTGGTTGGCTTCTGGGCCGTCGCGCATTTCTACGCGCGGGATATGCGGCTGTTTGCAGCCACAGTCTTCGGCATCATCATGGCCGTGGCCATGTACAAGCTAACGGAGTACTACACCTCCGGGCAGTACAAGCCGGTCCAAGCCGTCTCGGCCTCTGCCCAGACCGGGCCTGCAACCACCTTCCTGACCGGATTCGCTGAAGGCCTGGAGAGCTCCGTCTATTCGCTGCTGGTGATCGCCGGCTGCATCTTTGGCTCCATCATCGTCTTCGGTGCGGAAGCCAACGCCGTCGAGATCCTCTATGGTGTGTCATTGACCGGCCTGGGCATGTTAACCACCACTGGTGTGATCATCTCGATGGATACGTACGGGCCGGTGGCTGACAACGCCCAAGGTATCTGCGAGATGGCGAATATCGAGGAGGCCGCCAGCAACGTTGAGACGCTCGACGCAGTGGGCAACACCACCAAGGCGGCCACCAAGGGCATTGCAATTGCCTCCGCGGTGATCGCAGCGGTCTCGCTCTTCGGCTCGTTCCAGTCGAAGCTGGCCGGCGGCGGTGAGGAGGTGTCACTGGCGGCACTGTCTAGATTCCCCATCGCCATTGACCAGCCTAAGGTCTTCATCGGTCTGCTGATTGGCGGCGCGATGCCGTTTTTGTTCAGCTCGATGACGATCCGGGCGGTTTCGCGGGCCGCGTTCCTCATCATCAACGAGGTGCGGCGACAGTTCAAGGAGATTCCCGGGCTGATGGAGGGCAAGGAGGGCGTGCTGCCCGAGTCAGGCAAGGTTGTTGACATCTGCACCAAGTCAGCAATCCGCGAACTGATCGCGCCTGCTCTGCTGGCGATCCTGACGCCGTTCATCGTGGGTTCCTGGCTCGGCTGGCCGGGTCTGGGTGGTTTCCTGGGTGGCATCATCGTGTCCGGTATGTTGCTGGCAGTGCTTATGTGCAACTCCGGCGGCGCCTGGGACAACGGCAAGAAGCTCATCGAGGATGGGCTCTACGGTGGCAAGGGTTCTGAAGCCCACAAGGCTGCGGTGGTTGGCGACACCATTGGCGACCCGTTCAAGGACACTGCCGGCCCGGCACTGAACCCGCTGATTAAGGTGATGAACCTTGTCGGGCTGCTCATCGCTCCGGTCATTGTTGGTGGCTCCTTGGGCGCGCACAAGTCGCTGCCCGGGGTGGGCCTGGTCATCGTTGGTATTGTCCTGGCCGTGGTCGTAGCGATTGGCCTGATCCTATCCAAGCGCGAGACCAAGGAAATGGCGGCAATCAAGGACCGGCTACAGGAAGCCGCTGACCAGGTGGACGACGCTTCGTAGCCGCACTTGGTGCATCGCGTCATACAGGAATCATAACGGGCGGAACTCACTATGAGCTCCGCCCGTTTTCTGTGGCACCGCGTTTGCTCGCTTTCGGCCCCGCGATCCTTAGCCGCCATCGCGAGGGTATACACCTTGTCGTCCACCCACATGTTGTCGGGCTTGTTCGGGACGCACTTGCGACTGATGTGACGTGATGATGGGATAACGTGCGGAGCCTTCAGAAGCTGAGGCGTCCGCGCAGCCAAATTTCTTTGGTATAACGCTGATACTCTATCTGAATGAAGCCGTACTGCGCGGCGACGCGGCTGATTCTCGGTGCATGACACAGCGGCGATTGCCCGCGCGACAATTGGCGGATTTCTTTGAGAGTGTCGTCAAGGCTCATCAAGTCGCGAATGCTCTCATCCCAGGTAGTGGTGATGATGACGCAGTCGGCAGCAAGTAGTGCACGGGTTTTGTGCGTGAGCCAGTCGTGGCCGACGAAATAGCTGTTGAGGGTCTGCTCAAATGCGGCGATAGGCTTGAGGGTAAGCAGAGCCATGAGTGGGAAATAGAGATTGCTTGCAGCGTAGGCTTCGCCATTACGGAGTGCCGCGACAGCGGAGACTGCGTCGGGTGCAGACGAGATGATGGCGGAGTATGGCAGGCCAACGCCCTGCGCGTAGCGTGTATGGCTGGCGTAAAGGGCAGGCTTGTCGGCTAGTTCGGGGTCGTAGAGCACGTTCATTGTGCGGAAGAGCTCGAAGAGAGTGGGCTGAATGAAGTAGGCGTCCACGTCGAGTTCCCGCAACAAGTCGAGAGCGCCGAGTTGGCCGGGATGGTTGAGTATCGCAACCGCGCCCTGGCTGTGGATCTCGCGGATAGTGCGGTCAAAAGTCATGCCCTCGGGGACGCGCGACTTGAGGCCGACAGCCGTCATCGTGCCACCGAGACATGTAACGCGCTGACCGGAAATGACGACGAAGTCCTGGGAGATGAGGCCGTGGCGCTTGAGGTCTTCGGCGATGCGTATCGCTTCCTGGGCTCCACCGATGTGGCCATGGTCGGCGACGACGACCGCGTTTAGCCCGCGACGGTCGGCGATACGCAACATGCGCGACATGCTGACTGCGGTGTCATAGGAGAATGATGAAGTCACGTGCAAGTCCGTGGCAAGGGTATCAGGTTCTGCGAAGACCTGCGAGAGGCTCTCAGGAGCCAACTCGAGGAGGAAATCAGTGGCGAGCTCGAAGGCGATGTCATTGCGGAGTTTGTTCTCCGTGGCGAGTGCGCCGAGAAGGGTACTTGCAGCGGCTTCGGCTGTGCGGCCATTGATGTACCAATGCGCGAGTGCGGCGAGGATGCGGCGTTTTGCCATGGCGGGGTCTCGGTTGAGAGCTTTGATTTGATCCCTGGCGATGGCAAATGGATTGTGGTCGCCGGCCTGGTCAAGTGGCCAGTAGTTGTAGTACTCGTCTTCACAGAATTGGGCGAGAGTCTTGCCGGGCTGGTGCTCGGGCCAATAGTCGGGACAGAGCTCGATGGGTACGCGGTATTGGATGGCCAGGTCGAGTGGTGCGGAGAAGCGGACCGGCTCGGGGAGCCGACTGGCGATGGGTATTCCAGAAAGGGGGCGGCTGTGAGGCAGTCGCGTGGTGCTGACATCCTGCCAGAGGGGGAGGTGGAACCTTGTAGCGGGTTTGGGGTGGATGGAGAGAGAGAGTTCGTCGCACGAGTGGGCGGCAAAGCTGAGCTCGGCATTTTGGATGGCTGAAGACGGGATGGCCAGCAGAATGATTGCGAGCAGAGATAGATAGGGCCTCAGACGCGAGGTGAGTGGCCGATGGGGAAGAGCAGCGTTGTTGATCACAGTGGCTCTCACTGGGGGCACTCAGTCGTCTGTAGTGTTGATACTTGCTGCGGCGTCGTATGGTGACTGAGAAGCGGGCGCAGAACGGGCAAGGTGTCAATGCAGGTCTGACAGCAACTAGTGTTGAGGCGGGACCGATAGTGAATGCCCTGCCAAGGCTATGAGAGCCGGCGGGAAGCGGTTGAGGGCAAGGGCAGCGTCAGTCGTCATCAGGGAGAGCAAGCGGGTCGGGTTCGGGAAAGACATCAACCTGTCCGACAAGGCTGCCCATTGGGATCTCATATTCTCGCCCCTCGGAGTAGTAGCCGAGTTTCTCGAGCGCCTGGCGGCTGTACTGGCGGACGTATGCGGCGGGTGCCACTCCGACCTTTGCCAGGGTGCCCGTCAGCAGCACGGATACGCCCTGTCTGCTCCCGATCTCGCCGATGATCCATGCAGCACGTGCGCGGAAGGGCTCGGCGATATGAGCGTTACTGAGTGTTTTGCCGACAGCCTCGACGACGGTGTTGATCTGTAAGTTGCGCTGCTCCATCTCGCGGCCCTTCTTGACGAGAGCGACGGAGATGACATCGAGAAGTTCATCGTCCTTCTCGAGGAGGTTGAGGAGCTCTTCAGTTGCGCGCTGGTCGTTGAGGTTGGCCATGGCGATGACGGCCTGTTTCCTCTTTGTAATATCTTGGGACTGTATGTCAATGACAAGCTGCTCCATGGGGTCAATCGCACAGCCGGCAATTGTGAGAAGGCAATAGGAAGCCATTAGAAGCACGGCGGCTTTGAGCTTGAGGGGCATGAGTTTTCCTCCGGTCGAATGGGTCAGACTGCAGAGCATAGCACACAAGGACGAGCACAGCTGTGTCAAGTGTGGCGCATGTAGCTATTGTCTGTGGCCGGTGTACGGTTAGATGTCGAGTGGGCCAAGGTTGTCTATTGCGTCTCTGGCAGCTTCGCGGACCCAGTAGTGGTCATCCCCATCGGCGCGTTCCAATACAGCAGAGACCTCAGATTTGAGATCTTGAGGAATCGTGGCAAGTTTGCCGAGCGCCTGAATGCCGGCAATGCGGACATCGCCAACAGTGTCTTCGGCGGCGCCGAGAAGGCCGCGTATGATGGCGGCGAGCTGTTCAGTGTCATGGTTGCCGACCGCCAAGTCGCCGAGGGCGTATGTAGCAGCGGTGCGGACACGTTCACTGGGTTCGTTCAACTCGAGGGTGGCCTGAGCGAGCGCCTCGATACCCTCAGCGGTGTCAAGACGGCCGAGGGCCTGTGCTGCGGCCATACGGAGCGGTATGGCAATGTCCTGAGGAGGCTCTTCGGTTTCGGGCATCTCGGGCGTGACATCACCGGGTCGGTCGGTGGCAGATGCAGGTGGCGTAGTCAATATTTCTGCCAGTTTGTGTGCATTTTCGGAGGCGCCCAGGTCGCCAAGTGCGGTAGCCGCAGCGGCGCGCACGATGATATCCTCTTCATCGGTGGTCATGGCCTTATTGAGGGCGACAACGACGCCGTCACCGCCGAGCTTACCCAGAGCGACGGCAACATCACGCCGTACGAAGCGGTCGTCACCGCCATCGAGTAGTGGCAGTAATAATGCGCTGTCGTCGGCGCGTCCAGAGGAGCCGATGATGATCACGGCTCGGGAACGGATTTGAGGGTCGGGAGATGACAACTTGTCGGCAAGGCGCGGGACGACTGAATGCCCGGCGGCGCTGAGAGCATCGGCGGCTTTGATGACTGCGGCGGTATCGTCTCCATCAAGCGCGGCGACATACTCGTTGGTCCTGGCAGCCTTCTGGTAGAGAGTGATACCATAGACCGCGCCGAGGAGTATGAGTATGACGAGAATGACAGTTACAGTTCGCATATTCACCGGCAATCAATCCTTATTGTGGCCGGCACGTGAGAGTAAGGCGGCCGGCATTGATATGCGGCTGGCCGCCACCGAGAAAACCGATGCGGTGGCGGGTCTGACACTATTTCATTTGGATGCGTATCCGTTTTGTCAGTCGTCTGGCCGGGTCTGACTTATCTGCGGAGGGTTTCTCCTGTTCAGGCATGTGTTTGAGAGCCTTGAGTGACCTGTCATCGTCAATGCAGACCATGGTGACGGCGAGCCACTCGCGGTAAGCGGAATCCGTGGCGCGCTGGCGAGCCTCATAAACCAACTTTGTGGCATACTTGGCGGTTGCACCGAGAGTGGCCGCTATCCAGAGCCGGATGTCTTCGGGAGCGTCTTTAAGTTGGCTGATGAGGGCGTCAACAGGTGCGGTTTGCATCATTGCTAGTGCAACTGCGGCCTGCAGACGGATATCGTCAGACGTGTCAGGGGCAACGAGTAGATCTATGAGCAACTTGGCTTCCTTGGTGAGTTGGCCGGTGTGCTGGGCAGCCTTCTGCGATGCGGTTTTGAGTCCGATTTGGGCAACGGCGTGTGCCGCATCGGCAGCATATTCGCCGCCGGCTTTGAGCAACTGACCGAGGACATCAATGCCTTCAGTATAGCCCATAGTGCCGAGTGCCTGGATGGCGGCGTGGCGGACACCTGTGTCAGCGTCACGATCTCCGGCAGCCTCGCTGAGGAGTTTCCCGACGGTATTGGTGAGAGTCTCTTCGAGATTCAGCTCTCTAACTGCGCCGACCTCGGCGACAGAGGTCTCGGCCCGGGCAGCGATGCCAGAAATCAGGGCAATAGCGGCACGGTACTGAATGTCCTTATCGGAGTGCTGTAGTAAGTTGACGAGTTGGCCTTGGGCCGCGTCATTGCGCCATTCGCCGAGGGCGCGCATGGCGGCGGCGCGGACCTGATGGGATGAAGCCTGAAGTCCGGCGAGGAGCAACTCTGGCCCCTCCTTGACGGCGATCTGAGCTACGGCGTCTATGATTGCAGCGGCGATGGCAGGCTCAGCGCCGACGAATGCCTCTTTGAGGGCAGGCATAGCTGCCTTGTTTCGTGTGCGGCCGAGGGCAACGATAGCTGCCTCTCGTACGCGCAGCGTTTGAGCGGCGTCCCTTGCGGCAGTGGCTAGCGGCTCGATGGCAGTGGTGCCCATTTCGCCGAGGGCGACCGTGGCCCATCCAGCGGCTTTGGGGTCAAAGTCGGCCTGCTTGAGGGTGGCGATTAGGCCCGCTACGGCCGGTTGTCCGATGCGGACAAGTACCTGCTCGGCCATATGAGCGGCTCGGACGTTGTCGCTGGAGAGGACGGTAAGGAGAGTTGGTACGACAGATGGGCCGCATTTGCTGAGGGCATCGCGGGCGGCATAATAGACGTGCCAGTCGCGATCGTAGAGTGCCTTGACGAGAGGGGCGGTGATGGCAGTGGCGTTAGCAGCAAGGTCATTGTCGGCACGCGCTCTGAGAGCCTCGGCGGCGGCCCGTCGCACAACGGGTGCGGATGATGAGAGGGCCTGTGCAAGAGGTTGGATGGGTTTGGGTCCGGCGATGTTGGTTAGTGTGCGCACGGCGAGTAGTTGGACTTCGGTAGAGGGGTCTGCGGCAGCATTCGCGAGAGCCGGTACAGCGGGTGGCCCGATGCGCTCAAGTGCGCCGACTAGTTCGCTGTCAATGCCCTGGCGGCTGTTGATGAGGACTTCGACGAGTTTTGGTGCGGCGGCCGGGTCGGCGAGCTTGCCGAGGGCCTCGGCAACTGCGGCGCGGACGTCGGGATGCTCGTTGGTATCCTGGAGGCGAGCGACAAGTACGGCACCTGCACCGTGATCGCGTGCCACGTCACCGAGCAGGCCCAGGGCAACCGCGGCCTTGCGACGTACGGCGTAGCTTTTGTCATTGTGCAGGCGGTCGAGCAGCGGTTCGAGTGCGCGGATGGCGTCTTCAGGTGGGAGAGCAAGAGAGCGGTCGGCGATGGCGCCCATGAGGGTAGTGCCGATGCCGCGGACGTCGGAGCTCTCGTCGGTGAGGAGTTCTGCGATGATTGCGGGGAATGCGGTGGCCTTCATGGTTTTGAGAGCGGCCTGTGCGGTGGCTCTCTCGCGGAGGAATTCGTCGGCGTCCTGTCCGGGTGCGGGGCTAGTCTTCTTGATGAGTGCGATGACCTCGTCTATGGCGGGTTCAGCAATGCCGCCGAGGACGGCGCCGGCACCCGCGCGGACGTAATCGTCCCAGGCATCCATGAGTGGGAGCATATAGGGGATGGCGGGTTCACCGATGGCGATGAGGACAGCGGCGACGCCCTTGCGGGTGTTGGCATCCTTGTCCTTAAGCGCTTCGGTGAGTGTGGGGATTGCGGAGTTTCCGGCGTTGATGAGCAGTTCAGTAGCCTGTGCCTGGCTGGGAGCATCAAGCAGGTACCATGCAGTCAGTAGCTGGTACCAGGCCTGCGGGGAGCTGATGTGTGCGACGGCTGAGACGGCACGGTCTTGCACCCAGCGGGGCTGGTCCTTGACGGCTTCAGCGAGGCGGCGGCCATCAATAAGTTCCTGGGTCGCGGCGATCTGTTGCGCAGGCGTACCGTTGGCGAGATGCTGCTGAAGGTTGGCGAGCCGTTGGCTGCGGGCAACACCCCAGACGATTAGCACGGCAATGACACCGATAATTATGACCCAGTTGATTTGACGCCTGGTACTCTCTTCCACTGATGTCAACTCCTCGAAAGCTGCAAGTATATCCGAGTACCTGCAAGTGCAAGATAGGAGCAAGCGGGTAGCAATAGGCACGGAGGCTCCCCGCTTTGCCATGCGGTTATCTCACGTTGACTGGATGTCAACAATACGCCAATACGAGAGACTTCTCCGGGTCGCCGGGGGACTCCTTCTCCAGACGCCTCGGAGAACCCTCCAATGGCAAAAAGGATTTCGCCGACGCTTCGACGAAATGGTGTTCACCGAGCAATTATAGAGGGGATGCAGTGCGCTGACAAGGGGTAAAGCGGCGCAAACGGGGTGTGTTACAGGTAGCGTGCCTGACTTGAGTAACGAGCGGGTGCGAGCGGCAGTGCGGATAGGAGGTCGCTGAGGCTTGATGAAACGTGACACGGAGTGGCAGAGTGGATGGGGCCGGTATCTGGGTCAGGTGCCAGTGTTCGGTGCTGAGGACGGTGAGACGGTGATCGAGCCGCCGGGCGAGGGGGCGGGCTGGTGGGCCGGCGGCTGTAGTGCGCTGTACGATGCATCATCGGGGATGTTCTACCTCTACTATAGACTGCGAAAGCCGAGGGAGCTGGGCCGCGGCGTAGAATGTCGCATAGCTGCCAGCGAGGATGGCCGACACTTCGAAGACATCTGGAGCGCGACAAAGCAGGAAATTGAGACCCAGTCCATGGAGAAGGCGTGTTTGATGAGGGTGGCAGAAGACCTCTGGCGGCTGTATCTGTCGTTCGTGGATGGAGATGGCCGCTGGTGCATCGAGATGGTTGAGGCGCCGAGGCCGGATGGTTTTGATGTGCGCCGGCGAGTGCCGATAATGAATGCCGACGACTGTGAGGCAGAGGGCGTCAAGGACCCCGTCATCTACAATATCGGTGGTCTGTTTCATATGATCGTCAGCTATGCCCCAAAGCCGGTGAGGGTGGATGCGGAAACGCATCAGAAGATGCATGGGACGGGCGATGTGTATAACACGGGGATCGTCAAGTCACACAGCGGGTTGGCGACTAGCGGCAACGGTATTGAATGGAACTGGGAGGGCGACATACTCTCGCCTCCGGATAAGGGATGGGACGAGTACTGCACTCGGCTCAATTCCGTGCTCTATCGGTCGCCGGTGTACGTGGGCTTCTACGATGGCAGCGCCAGCGTGGAGGAGAACTACGAGGAGAAGGCGGGCATGTGCGTGAGCCATGACATGCGGCACTGGCAGCGCGTTACGGTTGAGGGGCCGTTGGTGCTGTCTCCACATGCGACAAGGACGATACGGTACATAGAGGTTGTTGAGCGCGAAGTGCACCTGCACTATTTCTACGAATGGACGCGTCCAGACGGGGCGCATGAACTGCGCACGAGTGTGGTGGATTTGAGATAAGGCGGGAGTGAACGTCGGCAGCGGCATCAGTCCGGATAGCGGGCGTCCGATGTATTGTGGCGAGTGTATTAGGGCCCGTTTCAGACTGCAAGTCTGCGCAAGCGGGCTTCGATTGCCGAAAGTTTCTGTCGGGCACGGAGGGCGACTTGTAGATCGGGATGTGTAGCCTGAAGTTGCCAGTTATCAGTGTCCATGACGGGCTCTGTGACGAAGAGAGGCCTGCCCATGACGGGCGGGAGCTTGCGGATATTTTTGAAGACATCAATCTGTCGCAGAGCGCGGCCGATGTCGTGAAACTCGGCTTTGGCGTCACGGTTGGTCTGCATGACCTGCATCATGCTTGCGAACTGGCGCTCGGCATATTCGTCACCTGCGGCGCGCATTAGCCCCCAGTGCCTGAGAGCACTCTCCATGTCATCGCCCTGATTGCGGAGCATGTATGCGAGGCCCAGATTTCTGTGCAGGATGGTGTTATTGGGCTCCATCTGGACGGCTTTGCCGAAGTAGTGTATGGCAGTGGTGAAGAGCTTGCGTGCATTGACGCTTTCCTGCGATGATCCGTCGTTGGTTGCGCGCTTCATACGTGCCTCGCGCTCGATACGCTGTCCGCGGCGGGCATAAGCCAGGCCCATGGTATTGTTTGATGCGACGCTGTTCTCCATCTGCGCGAAACGCCGGAAGGTCTTGAGGGCCTCGTCGTTTTGGCCAAGCTTGTAGAGTACCATTCCGAGATTGCAGAGGGTATCAGCAGTAGCCCTATCGGCCTCGGCAGCTTTCTGGAGATGGGCGGAGGCACGGCGGAGAAGCTGGCGGACCTCCGGGATGAGCTCCTCGGTTTGACTGCTGCGGTCTTTCTGCATATTCTCGGCGGCTTCGGCAAGGGCAGTTCCAGCGCAGAAGTGGAGAGCGCTCTCGTCGTCCTGGATGAGCTTGACTGCATACTCGAAATTCTCGGCAGCAGTCTCGGGTTCTCCTCTAAGGTAGTATGCGAGGCCGAGGTTGCATCTGGATTCGCCGACTTTTCCGCTCTTTTCGGTGAGATTCTTTTCGAATGCGGTGATGCTAGCTCTGAGCGCGGCGTCAAAGAGGGCCTGCTCCGTGCGGTTCATGTCGCGTTTGCGGCGCGACAATGAGACCATCAACTGGGTGACACCGAGGTCGAATACAAGCTCGATGTCGTAGTGGGTGCCGTCCTGGAGTCCTTCAAGCATGGTGATGGCTTCGTCAAGTCGTCCCACTGCGGTGGCCGAGCGGGCGGCATTGACTACAGCGGGGACGCTGTCGGGAGCGGTCTGCAAGGCGCGCTGGAAGTACTCGTCTGCCTGCTCGAAGTTAGCAAGGCGCCACTCGATGGCGCCAAGGCTGGTGAGCACATCAGGATTTTCAGGCTGCGCCGCTGCGGCTTTTTGCTCATATTCATAGGCCATGCCGTACTCGCCATCCGCCTCGGATGCCACGGCCGCATTGTGCCAAGCGATGCTCTGGAGAGGGTGGCCGGTCGGCACGGAATTGAACAAATCCACGGCGTCATCGTGGCGTTGTTGCCTAATGCGAAGACAGCCGTAGTTGACGATTGCGGCGGCCTGACGTGCGTCAATGTTAGTGGCCTGGCGCAGCACTCTCTCCGCGGCACCTTGGTTATCCCTGACGGCGAGAGCGGCGCCGAGGTTGCTGAGGATGTCGGGGTTGCCGGGGGCGAGTTGTGCGGCGGCGGCAAGGTTGATGGCAGCGGTTTGGGTGTCACCCTCATTGAAGGCCATGACGCCGATGTTCGCCTCGGCGTGAGGGTACAACGGCTGTGCGGCGAGAGCCATCTGGAGATATTCTTTTGCCGGGTCTTTACGTGCGAGACGCATCTGCCGCACAGCCATGTTATTGAGTGCGCGGGCGCCGGCTGTCTGCAGCATCTCGTGTAGCACTTCGGGTAGCTCAACTTCAGCGGGCATAGCGGATATTAGTGTGGCTAGGTTGTCCAGACTGTCCTGGAAATGGGGTTCGTGACGGAGAGCATTGGCCAGGGCGTTGGCGGCTTGCTCCCAACGCCCCAGGTCGGCCTCCACGGCGGCCAGCGCATTGAGCAGTGGCAGTGTGTGGCCGCCCTGTGAGTGGGCTTCCGTCAGGGTAGCTGCCGCCTGCTCGCTGTCGCCGCGGAGGTAGTAAGCAACGCCAAGGTCGGCAAGTGCGTCCTCGTCGAGTTGGGCGTGAGGTGCACTAAGATCCCGGCGGGCTGCTTCGGCACGCTGTCTGAGCAATGCTCTCCAATGATTGGCTACGGTACGATACCACTCCCTGAGCAGGAAGTGGAAGGCAAAGCGCGGGATAGCGATTGCGAGATAGCCGAGGGCGGCCCCACCGACCGCGCCAATCGCGAGTGTGAGTCGTGCGTTCTCCAGGGAGAGCGCGCGGGCATAGAACAACCCCAGCAGGGCTCCCAGCAATACGCCCGTGACGCTCGTGAGTATCCTTCCCCATCGCCGTGGCAACATTGTCTGCGCTTCCCTCCCGGGGTGTTGGCGGATGTATCTGTAACTCAATGGATGTTCATAGGCGCTCATGGCACTTCCCCCTTGTCGGCAGCGAAACCGTCGTTTCCTGCTGCTAACCTAAGCAGAGCCAGGCTCACGGTGGGACTTATCAGTGCCGCGTGCCAGCAGGCCGTGGGGGACAGACCGCTTGCGGCCATCAGTTGTCGCTGTGAATACGACGGCGAGCAACACGACTCGACTCCATATATATGTTACCCATATGGTGACAGAATAACGCTTGAAGATGTTCTTGGTGCAGATCTTGCGTTGATCTTGAGAGTACCGAACGTCCCAGATTAATGGCACATTCTGCGTAGAAAGTTTGGTTTGACATACTGGCCAAACGTGGTAGAATATATTGCAAGTGTAACGCCGCTGCAGCACGCGTACCAACCGATTGTTGGAGGTGTGGACTCGCAATGAGAAGAGGCTTTACGTTGATTGAGCTATTGGTGGTTATCGCCATCATCGCAATCCTCGCGGCGATCCTGTTTCCCGTCTTCAGCCGGGCGCGGGAGAAGGCGAGGCAGACGACTTGTCTGAGTAACCTCAAGCAGCTCGGCCTGGCCTTCATGCAGTACGCCCAGGACTACGACGAGTGTTTTCCGATGCTGCGCACCTACACCTACACGGCCACGGGCACTGAGACAGTCTACTACTACCCATGGACACTGGAGCCGTACCACCGCAACTGGCAGGTGTGGTACTGCCCCAGTCGCGACAAGACGGACGGTGTCGGCCAGTACGGGCTGCCGTGTTCCATCTACAAGCAGACCCGGATGAATAATGCGAGTGGGATCAACAGCACGAGTTGTCCGTACGGAAGAGTGCTGAAGCACGGCGACCTGAAGACCCCCGCCGAAACGCCTCTGCTCGCCGAGTGCGCCTCCAAATGGCGTGCCAGCGAGGAAGCGGCTAAGAACACAACAGGAAGCTACCGGGCGATGCCGTACTCCGTGTCGGCGTGGCGCGGCGGCTGGGGCCACTACGCGGCGCCCCATAACGATACGCGAAACATTCTTTGCTGCGACGGTCACGCCAAGAGCTATGCCTGGCAGGCGGAGGAAGGCCTGCGCCTCTGGACCAATCCGCCGTTCCTCGACTAGGTATTGGCTTTGCTGTTTGCCGTCTGCGTATCTGGCGCAAGCTGATTCACATTCAGCTTGCGTCGCTTTGCTTCGGCCGCTGCCCAAGTAGCTCGGGGTAGATGGAGATGATCTTAGCCGTCGCAACTCCCAGCTTTCGGCCCCGCAGCAGGTCAGTCTGGCCTTGCCTACACCTGCAAGCCATTGCGGCCAACGCGAACAAATAGCCTGCAGCGGCGCGGCACATGCGAAAATATTTGGGAGGTGAGGTCGGATGAGCGGAGAATACAATCGTGCGCGATGATGGCAATGGATGTGGAGATCTCAAGACAATGGCAGAGGACTACTTGCAGGATGATGCCTTGAGCCGGCAAGAGATTGCCGACTTGCAGGTACGCCGTCTCCGGGAAACCGTGGCACGAGCGGCCCGCTCCCCGTGGTACGAGAAGGCATTGAGGGAAGCGGGCGTCGGGCCTGATGACATCGAGGGAGTTGATGATGTCAGGAAGCTACCGCTGACGACAAAGGATGACCTGCGAGCGGGGATGCCTTACGGTTTTCTTGCCGTGCCGCTGGACGAGGTGGCGCGGATGCACTACTCATCGGGCACGACGGGGATCGCCACGGGCGTGTATCACACGTCTAAGGATCTGCGCTCATGGACGGAATGTGTAGCTCGGGGGATGCGCGCCGTCGGTGTTGATCGCAGCGATGTGTTCCAGAACATGATGGGCTATGGGCTTTTCACCGGAGGTCTCGGTTTCCACTACGCAGGTGAGTTGCTGGGTTGCATGACGATACCGGCGAGTGCCGGTAACACGCGGCGGCAAGTACACCTGATGCAGACTTTCCAGACGACTGTGATACACATATTGCCAAGCTACGCATTGCGCGTGGCAGCGTATTGCCAGGAACACGGCATTGACCCAATTGCCGATTTGAGCATCAAGTACGCGTTTCTGGGCGGCGAGCCACACAGCCGGAAATTGGTGCGGCGCATCGAGAACCTTTTCGACTGCAAGGTTTATAACTGCTACGGTCTGTCAGAGATGTGCGGCCCGGGTGTGGCGATGGAATGTGTGGCACAAGACGGGCTGCATGTGCGGGAGGACCAGTACATCGCGGAGGTGGTGGATCCGGAGACACTGGCGCCGGTAGCTGTGGGCGAGCAAGGTGAATTGGTGCTGACGACACTGCGGCGGGAGGCGATGCCGCTTCTGCGCTATCGCACGATGGATGTGACGCGGCTGATTTCGGAGCCGTGTGCGTGCGGCAGCGAGCATGTGAAGATAGGTCGGCTGGAGGGTCGCACTGATGACATGCTGATAGTGAAGGGTGTCAACATCTACCCGCAGCAGATTGAGCGGGTGCTAATGGATTCGCCGCAGGTCGGGTCTAACTATGTAATAGTGCTGGATGATGCAGAGGGCACCGATGAGATGCTGGTGCAGGTGGAGCTTACGCAAGATGCTTTCGTTGACGAGATGCGCGAGCTGCGTACAATTGAGGATGCCCTGGTCAGCCAACTGCGTTCCGAGATACTGATTACGCCGCAGGTGGAGTTGCACGAGCCGAATGCCCTGCCTGCGGCGGATGGTAAGGCAGTGCGAGTGATAGACAACCGCGACAGGGCATAGCTGAGGGATGAAGGCGGGCGGTAAATTGGCACGAGACAAGGTACTTCTGTCAGGAAACGAAGCAATGGCACGTGGGGCGTGGGAGGCCGGAGTGGACTTCGGGAGCGGTTATCCAGGAACGCCGTCGTCGGAGATTCTGCCGGCGCTAGCGGAGCTCGGCGTGGGCCACGTGGAGTGGTCGGTGAATGAGAAGTGCGCGCTGGAGGCGGCGGTCGGGGCGAGTCTGGCTGGTGCGCGAGCTCTGGTGACGATGAAGCACGTCGGTCTGAATGTAGCTGCGGACCCGTTTTTCACGCTGGCATATACGGGAGTCAAGGGCGGCCTGGTCGTGGTGTCGGCCGATGACCCGGATATGCAGAGCTCGCAGAACGAGCACGACAGCCGGCACTACGCGCGCGCGGCGCAGGTTCCGATGCTCGAGCCGGCGGACAGCCAAGATGCGGCCGACTTCGTCAGGCAGGCGTATGAATTGAGCGAGGAGTACGATCTGCCAGTGCTTCTACGTGCGACGACGCGCATCTGCCACTCGCATACGCCGGTGAGTTTTGGGCCGCGAGAGAACATTGCGCGAGGCTATGAGCTTGCCAAGGAGCCGGAGAAGTATGTGATGATCCCGGGTTACGCCCGCAAGCGCAATGCGCTGCGGCTGGAGCACTGGCATGAGCTGATGACGTTGGCTGAGACCACGGAATTCAACCGGGTTGAGAAGGGCGATGAAAGGCTGGGCATAGTCTGTTCAGGCGTCGCTTACCAGTACGCGAAGGAGGTTGCACCCGAGGCGAGCTTCTTCAAGATAGGGATGACGTGGCCGCTTCCGAGGGCGAGATTGCATGAGTTCGCCGCCGGAGTTGAGCGGTTGGTGGTTGTCGAGGAGTCCGGTCCGTTCCTGGCCCACGCTCTGAGGGCGCTGGGGTTGAGTGTTGAGCACTTGCCGCCGACGCTTGCACTGGGGGAGCTTAGCCCGGGGCGAGTGGCGGGCGCCATCGCGGGAGAAGACCGGCAGGGCCCGCGAGGGGACAGCGACCTGCCGCCGCGGCCGCCGGTGCTTTGTCCGGGGTGTCCGCACCGCGCGGTCTTCGTGGCTCTGCGCAAGCTGAAATGCTTTGTCACCGGCGACATTGGCTGCTACACTCTTGGCACCTTGCCGCCGCTGTCTGCGCTGCACACATGCTTGTGCATGGGAGCGGGTATCGGCCAGGCGCACGGGATCAACACCGTCTTTGGTGAAACGCGCTCGGTTGCGGTCATCGGAGACTCGACTTTCGTCCATTCGGGCATTACCGGTTTGATCAACATCGCCTACAATGAGAGCAAGTCGGTCGTGGTGATACTGGATAATGCGACGACGGCGATGACGGGAGGCCAGGAGCATCCGGCGACGGGGAGGACCCTGAGCGGGAAGCCGGCGCGGAAGTTGTCGCTGGAGGGGCTATGCCGGGCGGCGGGGATTGATAATGTAGTCGTGGTTGATCCGGTGGACCTTGCGAATGTCGAGACGGCTCTGCAGAAGGCGCTTGACTCCGACGGCCCGGCGGTGGTCATCGCACGGCGCCCATGTGTGTTGCTCAGCCGCGAGCGGAGTGCGCCGTACTCTGTAGATGCGGAAGTATGCGTGGAGTGCGGGCAATGTCTGAGGCTGGGGTGTCCGGCGATCAGCTCCGAAGACGGCCGGCCGGTCATTGATGCGGGGCTGTGTACAGGCTGCGGCCTGTGCGCGCAAGTATGCCCGACGGATGCCATCACACAGGATGAAGAGTAGTGGATGAAGAGCGCCAGGTCGTGAGCGAAGGATATGGATGAGATGACGACGAATGTGTTGATGACAGGTGTGGGTGGTCAGGGCATCCTGACAGCGAGTGCGGTGCTTTCCGATGCGGCGCTGCTTGCCGGCTATGACGTGAAGAAGAGCGAAGTACACGGGATGTCGCAGCGCGGTGGCAGTGTCGAGAGTCATGTGCGTTTCTCGGCGGAGCAAGTGCACTCGCCGCTGATTGCGTGGGGCGGTGCTGATGTCGTGATGGCGCTGGAGTTGCTGGAGGGCCTGCGGAGTGCGTACTGGTGCCGGCCGGGGGGCGTGATTCTGTTTGACGAGCGGAGAATACTCCCGTCAACAGTAGTCGCCGGGGGGTTGCAGTATCCGGCTGACTGTCTGGAACGTCTGGCAAGACATGCCGGGACGACAGTGGTGGTGAGGGCATTCACCATTGCGCGGGAGTTAGGCGAGCCGAGGGCGGCGAATGTGGTCATGCTGGGCGCGCTGTCGGAATTCCTGCCGGTAGCTGAGGAGGCATATCGGGAGGCATTGGGGAATAGCATGAAGTCGAAGGCACTGGACATTAACCTGAGGGCGTTTGATCTGGGACGAGCGGAGACAGGGACAGGGGCCGGGGAGTGAGGGAACGGCGGCTTGAGCGATCAGGCTCTGTCTCGGCTATTCCGGCGAGCAATGAAGACAGGAGGACGACTGAAATGATCTGGGACCCGCAAAACGAATGTATGGACCCGGAGCAGCGTCGCGAACTGCAATTGCACCGATTGCGGGCGACAGTGGCAAGGCTGGCGGCGAATGTGCCGTACTACCGCAATAAGTTCGCGGAGAACGATGTGGACCCGTTGGGTATCGAGTCGCTGGATGATCTGCAGTACCTGCCGTTCACCACAAAGGACGACCTGCGGGAGACATACCCGACTGGCATGTTCGCGGTGCCGGTTTCCGAACTAGTGCGGGTGCATGCATCGTCGGGTACGACCGGCACTCCGGTGGTGGCAGGCTACACGAGATCGGACATTGATATTTGGGCGGAGATGATGGCGCGGACGATATGCCTGGGGGGCGGCGACAACAGCGACATTCTGCAGGTGGCGTATGGCTACGGGCTGTTCACCGGCGGGCTGGGACTGCACTATGGCGGCGAGAAGGTCGGCTGCACGGTGATCCCGATGTCGGCAGGGAATACGGCACGGCAGATTATGATGATGCGGGACCTCGGCACGACGATGGTCGCCTGCACTCCTTCGTACGCGTTGACACTTGCGGATGAGTTAATTGATGAGGGTATAGACGCCGGCGAGTTGAACCTAAAAAGCGGGCTGTTCGGGGCGGAAGTATGGAGCCAGGCCTCACGGAAAGCCATCGAGGAAATGCTGCAATTGAAGGCATATGACATCTATGGTCTGACTGAGGTAATCGGCCCGGGCGTGTCGGCAGACTGTGAGTACGGCTGCGGGATGCACATTTGCGACGACCACTTCATCCCCGAGATCATTGATCCGGAGACGGAGGCAGTGCTGCCGGAGGGCGAGGAGGGCGAAATAGTTTTTACCTGCATCACGAAGCAGGCATTCCCGGTGATCCGGTTCCGCAGCAGAGACATCACGCGCTTGCACTACGGAAAGTGCGAATGTGGTCGCACAAGCGCGCGGATGGAGCGGGTCAGTGGCCGTGATGACGACATGCTGATCATCCGTGGGGTGAACGTTTTCCCGGGCCAAATCGAGAATGTGCTTGTGAATATTGATGAGACACTGCCACACTACCAGCTAGTTGTGACCAAGGAGGGGCGGTTGGACGTGCTGGAAGTGCAAGTGGAGGTGTCACAGGAGATCTTCGCGGACACCATCAGGGCACTCGAGGCGGTCGAGCAGAAGATACAGGGCGCACTGGCCAGCGCGCTGGGGATTACGTGCCGGGTGAAGCTCATCGAGCCGAAGAGCATCGAGCGCAGCATCGGGAAAGCCAAGCGCGTCATTGACTTGCGAGAGGAGTGAGTAGGATGACGTTGGAGGAGAAAGTGACTAAGCAAGTGTCGGTGTTTCTGGAGAATAAATCGGGGCGTCTTGCGGAGGTGTGTCAGGTCCTGGGGGATGCGGGTGTCAACATGCGGGCACTGTGCATTGCGGACACCTCGGACTTTGGGATTCTGCGACTGATCGTCAACGACCCGACCCGTGCGACGAAGATACTACAGGAGAGGGGCTTCGGCGTAGGTGAGGCCGATGTGTTGGCGCTGGTGGTGCCGGACCGGCCGGGCGGTTTGGCCTCGGTACTGGCAATGCTGACTGATGCGGGCGTCAACGTGGAGTACATGTACGCCTTCTTCATTACTGTTGACGGCGATGCGGTGGTGCTGTTCCGGATTGACGATGAGCAGATTGCTTCGACGGTAGCGCTGCTGGAGGAGAATGGCGTCAGAACTCTGCGCGCCGAAGAGGTGTATGCGCTGTAACGTCGGCTTCAGTCAGGGATATGGGTGAATGTGAGACCTCTGCCGGTATGGTTGGCAGAGGTCTTATTGCGGTTTATGAACAGTCGGCGGGCACGGCTTCAGCCCTCAAAGAGTTCGGCGAATTCGAGGGCATTCTGGGCGGCGCTGCCCCGGTAGTGGTTGTTGAAGAAGAGATATGTTGTCTCGGCCTCGGTGTTGAGCTGACGAACCCTGGGTAGCCATTCGCGAAGTTCGTCGCGGGAGTAGAGGTAGTCGTAGCGCTCCCAAGCCTCATCGTGTTTCCACCATTTGTTATAGTTGCGGCCATGGAAGCGGACGTAGGCCACATCCGAGGTGGTGAATGCGATGGGCGGCAGGAGACTCGAGAACTGGGGCTGGTCCACACAGCAGAAGCCGAACCGGTGTTGGCGCAGGAAGTCGAAAGTGTGTTCATCCTCAACCCAGCCCCGGTGCCGGAACTCGACGACAAGTGGAAGCTGCGGCCACTGTTGGCGGATGAAGACAAGATGGGCGACGTTGTCGCTGTGCAGCTTGAAGGAGTTGGGGAACTGGAGCAGAATGCAGCCGAACTTGCCGCCATCAATGAGTGGGGCAAGAGCATCTGAATACTGGCGATAGATGTCAGGGTCCTGCGAGCGTTCGTGGGTCATTTTATTGGTGGCTTTGAGGGTGAATGTAAAGTCGTCGGGTGTCTTTGCCATCATTTGTGCAAGCGTCCGTGCCGATGGCGGGCGGTAGTACGTGTAATTGATTTCGACGGTGCGGTATTTCTGCGCGTAGATGCTGAGGAAGTTGCGCTTGTCGGTGCCGGTCGGATAGACGGGGCCGACCCAATCTTCATATGAGTATCCCGATGTACCTATACGTATCATGTTCTCGGCTTCCTGGCGTTCGGGGGGTCTATAGCGAGTGGCAGTTGTGGCAGTAACAACGGCGCGAGGC
>Ga0180431_10001550_pt1 | contig 31984 bp, 32 predicted proteins | sample SS_ome_11_FD_132459 | JGI IMG/M metagenome (GOLD analysis project Ga0180431, IMG submission 132459) | Hypersaline lake sediment archaeal communities from the Salton Sea, California, USA - SS_1_MS_1 metaG | ecosystem: Environmental > Aquatic > Non-marine Saline and Alkaline > Hypersaline >... | reverse complement strand
TCCTTTATGCCTATGGCGATATTATCATTTAATATGCTTATGGGAACTGTGGTCTCGATCTCTTTTTTCATCTGTATCCTGAGGAAATCAAGATGTATGAATTCATTTGATATGGGATCCCTCTGATATTCCTTTATGATCACAGCGTCTTTGTCCTTGCTTTTTTCATCAAGGCGTATGTCAAATATAACGCTGGATATATTATGTCCCTTTATCAGCTTTATAAGTTCTTTTCTTTCAATTTTTATACTTTCGGGCTTTTTTTCCAGTCCGTACATAACAGCCGGTATAAAGCCTTCCCTGCCTAATTTGCTGGCAGCATTTTTCCTTATCTCTTTATCAATTCTTTTTTCCGCTTTTAAAGCTACATTAGCCATTTGCTCTCACTTCCATCCACTTAAAAATTTAAACCAGGTTTTCACCTTTAAATAACTCACTTACCGACTTGCAATAATAAACTTTTTTGATGGTTTTTGCAAGAAGTGGAGCTATGGAAAGCACCTTGATCTTTTCTTTATTATATTTTCTTTTAAGGGGTATAGTATCAAGTACTACTACCTCATCAACTTCGGATGCCTCCATACGGGAAAGTGCATCCCCTGAGAAGATGGGATGAGTTGCCCCGATATACACTTTTTGGGCCCCATGCCTTTTCAGCATATCAATTGCATTAAGAAGAGTGCCCCCGGTATCTATCATATCATCAAATATTATTGCTTCCTTTCCCTTTACATCACCTACTATATTTTCCATTTCTGACATATTAGGTGCAGGCCGCCTCTTATCCATTATAGCCAGGGGGAAATGAAGCCTCTTGGCAAATATGGAGGCTCTTTTTACGCCTCCCACATCAGGACTTACTACTACGCCATCTTTTATCTTCTTCTCACTGAAATATTTGGAGATTATGGGTATGGCTGTTACATGGTCTACAGGAATATCAAAGAACCCCTGTATGGTGGCCGTATGAAGGTCTACCAGTATGGCCCTGTCGATCCCGGCTACCATCAAGAGGTCTGCCAGCAGCCTGGCAGATATGGGTTCCCTTCCTTCAGACTTCTTATCCTGCCTGGCATAGCCATAATGGGGTATGACCGCATTGATAACTGCTGCCGAAGCGCGCTTTAAGGCATCTATCATTATAAGGAGCTCCATTATATGGTCATTTACCGGTTCAGCGCATGTCTGGATAAGAAAGACATCTGCGCCCCTTACGCTTTCATTGAACTTGACATAGATCTCCCCGTTTTTGAAGTGGGTCCTGGATACATCCCCCAGCTTTATATCCAGGGAGCCAGCGATCTTTTCCGCAAGCTCCGGGGAAGATGAACCGGAAAAGATCATCATCCTTTTATTCTTAGTCTCTTCTTTTACGCCAAGATTGTGGTGTTTCATTATTATTTCTCCCGGTCTGTTTTCTTTCTATTCCTGTATTTGGCAGCGCCTTTTCTTATATTTTTCTGCTTTGCCCTCTCTATGGCCATAGCATCCGGCTGGACATCCCGTGTTATAACCGACCCGGCAGCTACAATTGCACCTTTGCCTATGCGGACGGGAGCTATGAGCATGGTGTCAGATCCAATAAAGGCATCATCCTCAATAATGGTTTTGAATTTTGAAAAGCCATTATAATTAACAGTCACGCTGGACGCCCCTATATTGACCCCACTTCCTATCTTAGTGTCTCCCACATAAGATAGATGCGGGACCTTGCTTCCCATATCAATGGTGGATTTCTTGACTTCGCAGAATGCCCCTATCTTGACCCTGTGCCCGGTTATCGTATCAGGCCTTATATAGCTATAGGGTCCAATATTATTATCAGGTCCTATATCGGCACCTATTATAACTGAGCTATTTACTATAGTCCCGCTTCCTATTTTTGTTCCTGTTATCTGGGAAAATGGGCCGATCACCGCACCCTTAGCGATAATAGTCTCACCTTTCAGGAAGCATGAGGGCTTTATAATAGCATCAGGCTCTATTATTACCGTATCTTCTATAAATACCGAGGAAGGATTCCTTATTGTGACTCCATTTTCCATATGGCCCTTATTTATCCTGAGCTGGATCCTTTCCTCAGCAGAAGCAAGCTGAGCCCTGTCATTTATGCCGGAAGCCTCAAAGTGGTCAGGAACAATATATGTCTGGACTTTTTCGCCCTTATCTATAAACATCTCTATAATATCTGTAAGGTAATGCTCACCCTGGGAATTGCCCGTCCCGATATTTTTAATATTTTTTACCAACAGGTCTTTTTTGAAGCAATAAATGGAAGAATTGACTTCATGTATTTTCTTTTCTGCCTGGGACGCATCCTTTTCCTCTACTATTTTTAAGACTTTTCCTTTTTTATCTTTTACTATCCTGCCGTAACCATAAGGATTGTCTGCAATGGAAGTAAGTATTGATGCAGCAAGATCTTCTTTTTGCCTTAATCCTACCAGCGACTTTAAGGTGCGGGAGGTTATGAGGGGACTGTCCCCGCTCAGGACCAGGATATTTGATCCCATTTTGTCAAAATAGCTTCCTGCCATCATCACTGCATGGGCAGTGCCCGCCTGTTTGTCCTGGTCAACAGTTAATACAGATGGAAAGTCATCTGCAATATATTTTCTTACCTCTTCTTTTTTATGGCCTATTACTGTTAATATGTTTTTAGCGCCCAGGCTCATAACTGCTTTAAGGATATGATATATAATAGGCTTACCGCATAGTCTGTGCAGTACTTTTGGAGTCTCTGACTTCATCCTCTTGCCTTTACCGGCAGCCAGGATGATTACGCTTAAATCATTTGAAAATTCCATATAGCCCGGTCTTAAGTCACATCAAATCTTTTATATAAAATCCAGGTAGATTTTAACACAAATACTATATTAATCTAAGGATAAATAAGGGTTACTCTACGAATTTTCCCCCGGTTATCTCTTTAGAGATTATCCTGTAGCCAGGTCCGAAATATACAGTTATATATATCAAATTATTGCAGTTATTTCCCAGGATCTCCTTACGGAGGAAATACTCTGCTCCGGCGGGGACATCTTCGCCTTCATAGATCCTGGATATATCGCTTGTCTTGGAAGCCCTTACTGTTATCTTTTCACCGCATTTACCGCATATTATATTAAATATTATAAATTTAGAGCCGCTGTCATCCGGCATAGTAAAGAATTTTTTTATTCCGTCCAGAAATCCGCCCATGTCTTCTCCTTGTCCAGTTATAAATATCTGTATTATTTTTAGGTATAATGGTCTAATTTCAATTATCCTGTTTTTTAATAATATATCAACTATCTTTTGCTTACATCTTATACATTAAGCATTATAATGGAAAGTGGAAGTGATTGTAAAAAGACACGGCAAATAAATGGCATATAATAGGAGCAGGATCCGCCAGATACTTTATTTGGCAAAATATGCTGCTGCTTCCAGGTTAAATAAAAGTGCTAGGAAGCCCCTGGTGGCAAGCTTTAAGATGACACATGACTGCAATCTAAACTGCATGCACTGTCCTTTCATAAAAAAAAATAATGTGAAGACCAGGATGGATTTTGATACTGCCCTGAAAGTACTGGGCAGGCTGTATGCGGAGGGGGTGCGGATAATTGTCTTTGAGGGCGGAGAACCTCTTTTGTGGAAGGATACTGCTGCAGGAAAGGATCTTTCGCACCTTATTGGGCAGGCAAAAGAAAAATTTTTCTTTACCTGCATGACTACCAATGGTACCATCCCGCTCCAGGATTATGACCCGGACATAGTGTTTATCAGCCTGGATGGTTTGAGAAAGACGCATGACAGCATCCGGGGTACCGGCTTTGACATGATCATGTCTAATATAAAGAAGAACCGCAGCCGGAAGAAGATGATCATAAATACCTGCATAAACAGGCTTAATTTCATGGAGATCCCTGAGCTTATAAAATACCTGGAAGGCAAAGTCTATGGGATAACAGTACAGTTCTTCTACCCGTATAGCGAAGTTGAGAACCTGTCTTTAAGTAAGGAACAGAAAAAGCAGGTCCTGGAGGAGCTTATGGGCCTAAAAAATAAAGGGTACAGCCTCCTGGATTCATACAGTTGTCTTAAGAAAATGGAAGACAATAGCTGGAAATGCCGGGATTTCTTGATAGCCAGCGTGGAACCTGATGGTAAGATAAACCGTGGATGCTATCTCAAGAACAGGGTAGAGGATATTTCATGCGCCGATTGCGGCTTTGCCGCTCATTGCGAAGTATCTCTTGCTTATGACTTTGACCTGGAAGCAATAAAAGCCGCCAGGGATATATTCTGGGGAAAGCCCTAAAACTCTATTCCTTCAAGGGCAAGAAGCTTTTTCTTAAGTTCGGGTCCGGAACCAAATCCGCCCATACTTCCGTCCCCTTTTATTATGCGGTGGCAGGGTACAATAAACATCACCGGGTTCTTGCCTATGGCATTGCCCACTGCCCTTGCTGCCCGAGGCCTTCCGCACATGGCAGCAAGGTCTCCATAACTGCATGTACAGCCATATGGGACCTGTGATGCTTCTTTCCATACCCTCTGCTCAAACCTGGTGCCTGATAGAATTTTCAGCCTGAGGCCTGAGACCTCCCTTCCTTCACCAAGGTAGGCATTTATAGCTGTTTCCAGCGAAGAGAGCCTTTTATCCTTTACGCGAAGGTTATCATCATCACCTTTAAGGATTGAGATATAATCATCCATCCAGCACTTACTGGTTGTAAGCGCCGAAATCACAGGGTCTTTATCCTTATCCAGCCATAGATAATATAGGTTGCCTATTTTTGTGTTAAAACAGGCTTTATTAAGTATCATTGCTCATTTATTTAGTTCTAAGAAATATTCGATGGACCGGTTATAAGTCCTTTCCGCCTTGCTGTCAAAATAACAGGCAGGAAGCTCACCGGACCTTCTGTGATATGCCACGCACTCACAGCAGACTCCCTTGCGGGAACAGGGCTCATATGAGCAATTACAATTTTCCAGGTTCTTTTCCTTATTGCATTCCATCCATTATCCTCCGGAATCCATTTAGTTAGTATTCAATTCCTTTTTTTGCCTTGATGCCCTTGCTGTAGGCATGCTTTATTTCTTTTATCTCTGATACGGTATCAGCTGCATCTATAAGCTCTTTGGGAGCTCCCCTTCCGGTAAGGACTACTGAAAGTCCCGGTGGTCTACCCTTTAGCAGGCTTATGAGCTCCTGGCTTTCTATCAGGTCATATGCCAGTATATTTATGATCTCATCAAGGACAATGAGGTCATACTTTCCTGACATTATTTTATCGGAAGCTATTTTAAATGCCTCCCTGGCTTCCTCCCTGTCTCTAGGAGTAATCTTAACCTTGCCGTCTTCAATCCTGAAAAAGCCCTTGCCCAGCTGCATCATCTCTATTTCCGGAGCCAGCTTCTTTATAAATCTGGACTCCCCGGTTTTCCAGGCTCCCTTTATAAACTGCAGGATGAGTACCTTCTGGCCATGCCCGGCTGCCCTTACGGTCATACCCAGGGCTGCAGTAGTCTTTCCCTTGCCGGTACCCGTATTTATTATTATCTGGCCTCTGTCATTATCCGCCATTTAAGCTTTCTCCTTCTATTCTAGGACCTATCTAAGAATTGGCTCCTAATATGCATAATTTAAAGCTAAAAAACTGACTAATAGGAAAAGTACTTCGGTTATCTCGCTTATCCCTCCTACTATATCACCGGTCACTCCCTTTGTCCTCCTGGTAAAGAACCACCCCTGGATCATGATAAGAATTATCATGATGGATAATATGAGAAGTACGGCTGCGAAAAGATGTATCCTGAATGATTCTATGGGACAGCTTGACATCCCGAATACGGCACCGTCCCTCAGGTATATCTTCAATATATTTCCCCCCAGGACCAGTAAAAGGTACAGGAGGAAAAAATAAATAGTAGAAATATTAAAGTATTTGGACTTATTCCTGTTATCTGTAAATATCCTTGCCAGGCCCGGTCCCTTCCTGGCATTCTTATAGCTGGCCATCATATAATTCATGCTCCACCGGCCGAATCCGGGCATAAATAGAAGGAATACATAAAAGCCTGTGAGGTCTTCAGGAGAAGGTATCCTGCCCGGTACAGCGCTTTTGGCAAAGAAATACAGGAGCGCAACTTTTAATATGACCATAAATACTATAGCCAGTATACCAAATATGCCCACATCGCTTTTTTTCATTATGGCAAGTATTTCTTCCTTTTTCTTTCTTCCTGAAAATATTCCGTCAAACATATCGGCCAGGCCGTCAATATGGGCTGCCCCGGTTACTATGACCTCAAATACCACCGTAAATATAACTGAAAGCAAAAGAGGCAGAAACAAATTTGCCAAAAAGAAAAATAGGGACATGAAAAAGCCTATTATAAGTCCTGCCAGGGGAAAATATGCCATTGAACCTGAAATGTATCTTTCTTCCCTGCTAAAAGACTGCGGCGTCTTTATTATTGTCAAAAATCCTATGGCATTTATAAATCTTTTTCCCAAACTAAGACCACTGCTCCTTATTTCAATCTCTGCTTTATTCCGGCTACAAAAAGATATGCCTCATCGGCAGAGGATGCCAGCTCTTTATTAATCATACCCATAAGGTCCCTGAAGATCCTTCCCAGGGGAAATGCCGGAACAACTCCGAGCCCTATTTCATTTGATATTATTATAATATCCATACTGGTGGATTTAAGCCTTTTTATAAGATATGAGAAAAATTCCAGTACCTCAGCCTCTATCCTGGTTTCTGTATCATTATCTATTATTTCCATCTTATCCAGCTTATATCCGTCAAGCAGCCTGAAAAGCAGATTGGTGGCGCAATCCATAAGCAGGGTATCGATATTATTATTTTTGAGATGGGATATGATGCGGTCTATCTCTTTATTGTCCGGTTTGGGATTTTCCAGTTCAAGGGTCACCCAGCCTGCCGGACGCCTATTGCGGTGAAGCTTGACCCTCTTTTCCATCTCTTTATCGGTTATTATAGATGTGGCCAGGTATGCCGTCTTGCCGCCCATGGATTTTGCCAGTTCTTCACCATAGCTGCTCTTTCCGCTCCTGGCACCTCCCAGTATTAGATAGATCCCGGACATTACTGCTCCTATTTACATTAGCATACTTACTACTGGAGGGGGGACAACAGTAGTAAGTATACTAAACCTGTCAATACTGCAAATATATTGAAAACCACCGGCTATCCAGCGGATATTCTTTACATCAAGTTTACCGCCTCTCCCTTAATGGAAAGGCAATTGTCAAAATATTACTACAAATCGATTAAATGACAACAGTTTTGTTTTACAAAAGACATCAATATACATATAATTTGATTATTTAATACCAGAATACTTATGGATGATATCACATTATACCGCATCCTTCTTGTAGCTTTATTCGCATTTGCTGTCATAATATTCTTTTCCCTTCTTATGATACCTGCACCCTATGGCAGGCATGTCCGCAAGGGCTGGGGTTATACGGTAAGAGCCAAGATGGGATGGCTGATAATGGAATTACCCGCATTTTCAGTTATAATCTTTATGTTTTTTGTTGGAGACAGGCTAAACAGTATTGTGGCAATAGTATTCCTCCTTATGTGGGCATCCCATTATTTCCACAGGACTTTTATATTTCCCTTCCTTATGAAGGGCGGGGATAAAAAATTCCCGGCAGTGCTTATCGTATTTGCCCTTATCTTCAATATTATAAACGGCTATGTCAATGGAAAGTACCTGTTCCAGCTGGCGCCGCTCTATGAAATGAGCTGGTTTTATGATCCCCGCTTTATAATAGGAACAGTATTGTTCATTTCGGGTATGGTTATAAACCTGCATTCAGACCATATTCTAAGGATACTAAGGAAGGATCCGCAGGATGGATACAGGATACCCAAGCGCGGCCTTTTTAAATATATATCATGTCCCAATTATTTCGGCGAGATACTGGAATGGACTGGTTTTGCCATAGCTACCTGGTCGCTTCCCGGACTTGCCTTTGCTGTTTTTACATTTGCCAATCTGGCGCCCAGGGCTTTTGCCAATCATAAGTGGTACAGGGAAAAATTTCCTGATTATCCTGAAGAAAGAAAGGCACTTATACCTTTTATAAGGTAATTCACACAGGCTTATTTGATCAGCCCGGATTTTTTCAGCCACTTAAATGTATCCTTTACTGATTCCCTGACTGTCCTTGAGGTATAGCCCAGTTCGGTGGCTGCTTTTTTGCTTGATATAAATGAATTGCTGGAAAGCGTTGCCAGTGCATAGCTTGTAAATACTGCCGGTCTCCTGGAGAGCTTGTAGTAGATTGGTGTAAAGCAGCTAAAAGTCTTTGCCAGTCCCATAGGAACATATACTGTGGGGCCTTTCTTGCCTGTTATTTCCTCAAGGATAGAAAAAAACTTCTTCATGGTAACCCTCTCGCCTGAAAGGATATAGTTTTCACCTGAGGGAGCTTTTTCGGCTGCAAGTATATGTCCTTCAGCTACATCCCTTGCATCTACAAAATCATAAGCCCCGCCGATACCGATATTCATCTTGCCATTATAGAAGTCTATAAGCATCCTGGTCAGTGAGGATATCTTCCAGTCACCAGGTCCAATTGTCCCTGTAGGACATAATACTACAGTATGAAGGTCTCTTCTGCCTGCTTCCATGACCTCCAGGCTTGATTGGGCTTTCGACCTGTCATACTCGCCCCTGGGGTTATCGGGATAATACTGCATTTTTTCATCGATGGTTACTCCCTCGGGAGGTTCCTTCATGGCATGTATAGTGCTGGTATATATGAGCTTTTTTACCCCATTTTTCAGGCAGGCTTTAAGCACATTCCTGGTGCCTTCCAGATTGCTTTCCCTGATGATCCTGTCTTCCCAGGGCAGAAGGGTTATTCTGGCAGCCAGGTGGTAAACCGTATTTATTCCCTTGAAGGCTTCTTCAAGCGATCCCTGGTCCCGGATATCCCCTTTCGCTTTTTCTACAGGAAGACCTTCCAGTGCTGAGCTATCTGAAGTGGGACGCATAAATGCTCTGACCTCACGGCCCCTTTCCAGAAGCTTTCTTGTAAGGACATTGCCGATAAAACCAGTAGAGCCAGTCACCAGATCCATTTAACCAGGCCTTTCATCTTAAAAATATTGCAGAAAGTATATTATGAATCAATAGAAATAGCTATTTATTCTAACAGCCAATCATTTCCAGGATAAGGAATTTCCTGAAGTCCATGGTTCTCCTTTAAGAATAGTTGCAAGCGAAGTACCTTGCAATGTTTGGGTAAAATGGCTGACAGAGATAGAGGTTCTGTATTCTGAAAAATAAAACATTATTGCTTATATGCTTTTAATTCATAGGACTATCAGATAAGGAATTTTATTCCTTATCTGAAACTCCTGCTGAGCTGAATGTAGCCATCTCATTTAATATCTTTACTGCCGCTTCAGCGATATTTATGCCTATGGCTGCACCTGTGCCCTCACCCAGCCTCATATCAAAATCAAAAAGCGGCTTAAGTCCCAGGTGTTTAAGGGCTATCCGGTGGCCCTTTTCCACCGATGAATGAGAGGGTATCATATAGGCAGCACTTTTAGGCTCAATGGCATTTGCTATAAGTGCCCCCGCAGTTGATATGAATCCGTCCACCACCACTGGCACCCTATTAGCTGCACAACCCAGGATAGCCCCTGCAATGCCCCCTATTTCAAAACCGCCAACTTTGGAAAGAACGTCAATGCCGTCTTTGCTGTCAGGAGCATTAATGCTTATAGCCTTTTCTACTGCTTTAACTTTTTTTTCCAGGCCGGAAGGATCTATTCCCGTTCCCAGACCGGTTACTTCCCCCGCCGGGGCGCCGCATATGACTGAAGTTATAGCGCTGGAAGCTGTGGTATTGCCTATACCCATATCCCCTGTAGCTAAGATATCATATCCCTTATCAATCATTGCCCCGGCAGCATCTATTCCGGCCTCTATTGCATTTACTGCCTGCCCTGATCCCATGGCAGGTCCTTTTGTCATGTTGGCAGTACCTGGAGCTATTTTTTTATTCATCAGCTTAGGATTCGGTTCAAACTCAGCTGCAACTCCCATATCCACCACATACACCTCAGCGCCGATATGCCTTGCCAGCACATTTATAGCGGCTCCGCCGGCAAGAAAATTGAGTACCATCTGCATAGTCACTTCCTGTGGAAATGCGCTCACACCTTCATTTACTATGCCATGGTCCCCTGCCATGACAAGCACTGCCTTCCGGTCAAGCGCGGGGCTGATATCCCCGGTTATGCCTACTATCTGTTTGGCTAACTCTTCCAGCCTCCCCAGGCTTCCCCTGGGCTTGGTAAGGTCATCCAGCCTGGCCTGGGCATCCTCTAAAAGCTTGTGGTCTATAGGCTCGATCTTTTTTATTGCTTTTTCCAGTTTTTCCATGATTTCCTTTCACTAAAAATTTCTACAAAATAAAAAAACCCTAATACTGACTTTCATAAAGCATTAAGGATCATTGACAAAAAAAATACTCCTTTCCTTTTCCACGAAGAAAGTCATATACCATCAGTTTGCAGGTCTTCTGGCTCACGGATCATCCCGGGTCCTGCTGCCTTCCCATTTCCTTAAAAGGAAACAGTGGCCCATTGCAGGTCCGGTACCCGATTACAGCGGCGGGACCGCGTCCGGTTTTCACGGACTTCCCTATTAATCTCACAAGGAGAGCAATCTGACTGATCATGAACCGCAGGTTTTGCGGTTATTTCTTAAATAAGCAGTTTAATTTGTTGGTCAATATAGGATATTTTTATTATATTGTCAAAATTTCTATTTTTTCTTCTATTTTTTCTTAAAGTGCCTCAGGAAACGGTCCTGGTACTGCTCAAATACTCCCCACCGGTCGAGCTCTCCTTTGAGTTTGGAAGGCTTAACTTCCCCCTTCTCAAAGAGTTTAAACAGGATCTCTATTTCCTTCCTGGCAGCCAGCGGTATGCCAAGGCTGTCCCTGGTAACTACCGGAAAGCCTTTGCTGTTCATCCCTATATCATTTCTCTCCATCATGTCCGGAAGCTGGGAAAAATAAGCGCTCTTGGTCATAAGTTCCTGGGCAAATTTGGAAAGGGAAACATCCCAGAATTCATCCACTCCTTTTACTATGGCAGTGTGCTTTTCTCCCCTTTTATTGATATCATCGATTATCTTATTTAGGACGGTATTTAATGACTCGGATACTATATCCATCTTTTCGGCATCCCTTGCCAGCTTCAATTTGTAAAGTATCATGGCCAGGTCATTATCCTCTGAAGCTATCATCTCAAAAGCCTTCCTGGCCTCATCGCTGAATCCTTCAACTCTTAGCATATAGGAAGGCGTCAGAAGCTTTGGCTTTTGCCAGGTTATCTTTCCTTCCCTTATAATAGTCTCGGAGTCATTAGCCCGCCCCTCAAAATCAAGATACATGGGGACAGTAAGCATATAATACCTCACAGTGGTGGAACTGTAAGATGATATAAGCTCTTTGGGATCCAGTATTACGCTGGTCTCCTCCATGGCTTTTCTAATTTTTTCTTCCAGACCCATATTATTTATTTATAACCTTTCCTAAGCATATTATATCATGCCAACAGCATTTATCTTCCTTTGATCCTTGCAGGCTCTACTGGCTTTACCTTCTGCAAAAAGCAGGAAGGGTCTTCATCCATATAATCTCCGCTATACGCCAGTGCCCTTCCCCGGCATCCGCCGCAGATGCTATTATACCTGCAGGAGCCGCATTCTCCCTTAAGCCTGTTCTCCCGGTCCCTGAGGGTTTTAAAGATCTCACCATTCTCCCAAATATCCTTAAAGCTGGAGTCAGTGATATTTCCTGCACTGAGCTCCACAAAAGGACAGGGCCATATTTCACCATTGGCTTTTACATATACAAGACCCCTCCCGGCCGTACAGCCATAGAATGCATTATTTGCTTTCTTCAGCCATCTGTCGGAATTCCTTCCGCTCTTCTCCATAAGATGAGCCCAATACTGGGGGCCAGCAACCGGCTCTATAAGCACAGACTTATTTTTCTGCGCTTCCGATAGAAAAGTAAGGAGCCTTTTATTATAGTCCATATCAAGCGCAGATCTTGAGATCTCCGTACCTCTTCCTACCGGTACCAGCTGATACATAAGCATAATACCTGAGTCAAGCTCTTCAACCAGGTCTATCAGGTTATCCAGATCCTTGAAGTTTATATCCATGGCAGTGGTATTTACCTGCAAAAGTATTCCTGCCTTTTTTAGTGACTTTATGCCTGCCATAGCTTTTTCAAATGCATTGGGACTATTCCTTATATTATTGTGTATAAGGCAATTATTGGAATCCAGGCTGACGGCTATTGCTGCTACCCCGACCCTCTTAAGATCCCTGGCTACTTCATCATCTATCATGGTTCCATTGCTGGCGATGACATTTACAAAGCCGGCTTTCCTGGAATGATCCAGAAGCTCAAAAAGGTCTTCCCTCATAAATGGTTCCCCGCCGGTATACACCAGCATCCTGAATGACTCTATTTCAGCCAGCTGGTCAATAAGGTCTTTAGCCCTTTCAGCATCAAGCTCATCATCAAGCTTACGACCGCCCTCGGTGTGGCAGTGAATGCAATTAAGATTGCAGCGGTTTGTGACTTCCCAGACCGGGTGGTTGGGAAATCCTATGCAGCCCATGCCAATAGCCCCGGCTGAGACGGGAATGGATTTAAAGCTATGCCTTGCCAGCCACTTTCCAAAGCCCTTCCAGCCCAGGACCGACCTGAACAGCAATACGCTATTTAACTGCTGCATCAGTATCCGAGGCGGGAAGAAAATACTCTTAAAGTTTTGCCTATTTATATTGCCCAATGGCATCAGACAGCAAGACCTCCAAATATCATACCCAGAAGATAAGTAAGGGTAATTCCAATATTGAGTAATATCCCCAAACCGCACATGGCTTCCAGTATCTTTGGTGTCTGGTGTTTTTTCATAAGGGCCAGGATCATAAGCAGTATAGATAATACCAAAAACGGTATGGCTGTTATGCCGGAAACCACTGAATACCTCATACTCATGGAAACGGCAAACATTATCCAGGTAAGGGCCTGGGCGGCTATATATATGTATATGGCCTTTTCCCTGCCAAGCCTGACCACAATATTTCTCTTATTGCCGGCTGTGCTGTCCGCCTTATAATCAGGAAATTCATTTAACAGTATTACATTAAATATGGTAAGTCCTACCGGTATGGACATCCAGATGATATAGCTGTCAAAAGAAGAAGTCTGGAGGTAATACCCAACCGCAATGGGCAGCCAGCCATAGCTGAAGCCAATAAGCAATTCACCGATGCCCCGGTTAACCCAGCGGAAAGGCGGCTTGGAATAGAAAAAACCGAAAAATATGCCTATTGCTCCCAGAAGTATGGTCCAAACGCCAGTTATGAATATGAACTGGAGGACCAGCCCGATTACTACAGCCGTCCCCAGGGAAATATATGCTGCTATTTTTGCATATCTATGGGGAAGCATCTTCTGGGCAATTACCTGGCTTCCTCCGGAAAAGGCATTCTTTCCCATCCCTGGAGCTAGTTCATCTTCCTTAATATCATAGTATTCGCCATTATAATATGTTACAAGCATTATGCAGATAACTGCCAGTACGCTCAGGATAAATACCGGCCAGTTAAATATCCCTGTTGCCTTATATGCATATACGGCACCCAGCACAAAAGGAAACACTCCCACTATATGGAATGGGGGCCGCGACATTATAAAGATCCCTTTAAGCGTGCCCATCCTGTTTGTCATAATAAGCCTTTCTCATTATCTTTCCTAGATAAAATAAAGCAAATGATCTTTAATAAATCTAATATATTGTACTCTTAAAAATTATTATGGCAAATTTATCAAAACCCAAAAAAATACAGGAAAGACCACCAATATGTCCCTCCTGTATATATGCCTCTATATGCTTTTTTTCTTCTGCTATTTCAGGTTAAAGAATGCATCCTTGCCCCTGTATTTTGCCAGTTCTCCCAGGTCTTCCTCTATCCTCAAAAGCTGGTTATATTTACAGACCCTGTCAGTCCTGGATGGAGCGCCTGTCTTTATCTGTCCTGCATTCAGGCCTACTACTATATCTGCAATAGTGGTATCGCCAGTCTCACCGGAACGGTGGGATATGACCGCAGTATATCCTGCCCTGTTTGCCATCTCTATGGCATCCATGGTCTCTGAAAGGGTACCGATCTGGTTGACCTTTATTAGTATGGAATTACCAATGCCCATATCGATTCCTTTTTTAAGCCTTTTGGTATTGGTAACGAAAAGATCGTCTCCTACCAGCTGGACTCTGTCTCCCAGCTTTTCAGTAAGCATCTTCCAGCCATCCCAGTCTTCCTCTGCCATACCATCTTCTATAGAGATTATGGGATATTTATCAGCAAGACCAATATAATAATCAACCATCTCTGATGGAGTAAGGATTTTTCCTTCTCCCTTAAGCTCATATTTGCCTTTTTTGTAAAATTCAGTTGAGGCCGGATCCAGGGCAATATAAATATCTTTTCCCGGCTTATATCCGGCTTCCTTTATGGCTTTTATGATATATTTTATGGCATCTTCATTGGTCTTAAGGTCCGGAGCAAAGCCGCCTTCATCTCCAACAGCCGTATTAAGCCCGTCTTTTCCCAGAACTGATTTGAGATTATGGAAGACTTCAGCGCCCATCCTTAAGGCATCTGAAAATGTTTCAGCTCCCAGCGGCATTATCATGAATTCCTGGAGGTCTACGCTATTATCAGCATGCTCTCCTCCATTTAATATGTTCATCATAGGCGAAGGAAGCACATGGCCGTTTATTCCTCCCAGATACCGGTACAGGGGCATCTCAAGGGAAAAGGCTACTGCCTTGGCAATAGAAAGCGATACTCCCAGAATGGCATTTGCTCCCAGTTTGGACTTATTTTCCGTGCCGTCCAGGTCTATCATCATCTGGTCTATCTCTCTCTGGTACAGCGCATCCATACCTTCCAGCTCTGCAGCTATAATGGAGTTTACATTCTCAACAGCCTTAAGGACGCCTTTGCCCATAAAGCGCTTCTTATCCCCATCCCTTAATTCTACTGCTTCAAAAGCACCGGTAGAGGCTCCGGAAGGAACTGCAGCCCTCCCCACTGTGCCATTCTCAAGTTCAGTCTCAACTTCTACTGTAGGGTTGCCCCTTGAGTCCAGTATTTCCCGGGCATGTATGCCTGCAATCTCTGTCCACTCACTCATTTGTGTTCTCCCCTTTTTAAATCTTTGCTTTTAAATCCTGAAGCCTGTCCCCAAGCCGGATCTTTGACTTAGTCCATTTTTTGATCGGCTCCCGGGGTATTATATCATAATAATCTTTACACGGAATATTATATATGACAATATCCGGAATTTTAAGCTGCCTCTGCACAAACTGTTTTTTGAAATATTAGGGATTTCTGACATAATCATCAGTATAGGCAAATACGATAAAGAGAGGACAGATGGAAAAGGTTAGATTCGGGACTACCGGTCTTATGGTCAGCAAAGTGGCTATGGGCGGCATCCCCATTATGCGCCTGGATAAAAGAGGGGCAGTTAGGGTCGTGCAGGATATTATAGATATGGGCATAAACTTCATTGATACTGCCAATGCATATGGGGATAGTGAAGAAAAGATCGGGGAAGCTATAAGGAAATACAATAGGAAAGATATTGTACTGTCTTCTAAATCCGGTGCAAGGGATAAAAAGTCATTTGCAGAGCATATTGACCTCAGCTTGAAAAGACTGGTTACAAATTATATTGATATCTATCATCTCCACGGCATAAGCACGAAAGAAGGCATGGAAAGAGTTATGTCAGATGATGGAGCTTACCAGGCACTTGATGATGCTGTAAGAAATGGCAAGGTCAGGCATACTGCTTTCAGCAGCCACAATATAGATATAGCTGAGGCAATGCTTAATACAAAAAGGTTCAATGTAATCCAGATACCGCTCAATTTTATAGACTCAGAAGCGGAAAGTCTACTTCCTTTGGCCAGGAAACTGGATATGGGTTTTATCGCAATGAAACCTATGGGAGGAGGGCTGCTTGATGATGCTGTTCTTGCTTTTAAATACCTCTCACAGTTTGATAATGTAGTCCCGGATCCCGGTATTGAAAATACCGGGGAGATGCGGCAGATCGCGGAAATTGTAAAAGATCCCGGCCGCCTTACTGCGGAAGATAAAAAAAGGATCAGGGAACTCAAGAAAGAGATGGGCAGCAGCTGGTGCCACCGCTGCGGTTACTGTCAGCCGTGCCCACAGGAAATACCCATCAGCACCGTTCTAATTACAAAAAGCATGTTAAAAAGACTTGATCATGAAAGGGCTGTCACATGGTGCGGCAGCGGTATAGAAAAAGCCAGGGAATGCACTGAGTGCCGGGACTGTGTGGAAAGATGTCCCTATGACCTTGATATTCCTGAACTTTTAAAAGATAATATAGCGCTCTGGGAAGAGTATATTAATAGCCGCAAATAGTACACGGTAATTATACCCATAAAGTGGGCGTTAATGATATAACTACCCGACATGAATCAATCAGAAGCCTCCCGGATATTTAAACCGGGAGGCTTCTGATATTAATAAACTGCAGGTTTTTTATTTCTTTTCCTTCTTAGCCCTTCTTCTCCTTCTTGACCTTATTATTAACCAGACAATAATAAGCAAAATGGCAATGAAGGCTATCACGGGACTGGCAGCTATCACAAATACCAGTATTCCGTTAAATACTGATACAGCTCCCCTTAGACCCCTTTTAAGGGCATCCAAAAATCCCCATCCGGGATCATCAGAGATAGGCTGGGGCTCAAACAGATAAATATCTATGGTGGAGAAAGATACCATATTGTCAAGGTATTTCATCCTTCCCTTAATGACTTCTATCTGTTCAGTTACATAGCTTAGCTCTCTCTGGACCTCAATGCTGTCGCTGACATCCTTTGATTGTTCCATAAGCTCCAGGAGGACCGCTTCCTGCGCTTCCAGGTTCCTCAGCCTGCTTTCAAGATCAGTATATTCCTGGGTGACATCCTGCCCGGAAATGGATATGCTTTTTACCGTCCCCATATTTTTCAGGGTATCCAGGGCAGGATTATACTGGTCATGGGGTATTCTTATGGTAATGCTTCCGCTGGTAAAATTACCTTCAGCATCTGAATAGCTCTGGGAGTTTGATACAAAACCGCCATTCTTCTCAGCCAGCCTGGTAATATCAAATAATACTTTCTCAAATTTGCCTATTTCTACTTCCAGCTCCATATATGCAGTCTTTATGACTTTTCTTTCTGCTGCATTGGCCGTATCGCTATACTGGGCTTCATCATCATATGCCCTGGCTTCCCCTTCCACAAATTCTTCCTCTGCCATTTCCATGGCCGGAGCTTCCTCGGCCATAGACATCTCTGTTTCCTTGTAGACATCTCCCGCGCTTTCAGCTGTCCTCTCTGCACAGCCTGATAATGCCAGGGCCAGCACAAAAGCAGTGATGACTATGGTAAATATTGTCTTTTTTGCTGCTTTTTTGATATACATCTTTTTCTCCTCTCTGCTTTTAATATTAATAATAAAGTCTTTTGCCGTATAGCTCAAATACTTTCTAAGTACATAATATATATTCGGAGAAAATGGATATTTTGTGGGGTACTTTGGAAAAAATAAAAGGCCGAAACCAGTCCGGCCATTTTATTGGTGAGCAATATATCTAATCCATTAGCCCTTAATAGGATAAGCCTTTGTCCATTTCAGAGCTAAAATGGGTGCAGTTATTTATCAAATTTTATAGATAAGTATAAGCTTATATTAGTACTAGTTGCGTGACTTTGCCATCTCTTTTACTTTATTAGCATCGACTTTTGCAGGCTTTCCATTTCCGCCTTCAACCTTTTTCATCTTGTCGAGTTCATCCTGCATCTCATTGATCCTGGCAAACAGCTTTTCTACCATATCATCATAGGTATCAATGATCTCATCTTTGCTCATTCCCTTGAATTCTCCCAGACATTCCTTCATCTCTTTCTCCTTCCTTATTGCCTTCCTGGCCAATTTCAATGTATTGGACAGAAGCATGGCAATGGTCATCGGTCCCACTCCGCCGGGGACCGGAGTTATATAAGAAGCTTTAGGCTCGACATTAAGGAAATCAACATCCCCTATGAGCGTAGCTCCTTTTTTCTCAAAATCTTCTTTGCGCCATTCCAGAAGTTCAGGACTGGCTTTATCTTCAGTTATCCTGTTTATGCCGACATCAATAACTACAGCGCCTTTTTTTACCATATCCTCTTTTATCAGGTAAGGTACCCCGGCAGCAACTACCAGGATATCTGCATCTATGGTATGTGACTTAAGGTCACTGGTCTCGACATGGCATATTGTAGGGGTAGCCCATTCATTAAGGAAAAGCAAGCTCATGGGTTTTCCTACTATCTCGCTGTGTCCCACCACGGTTACGTCTTTGCCCTTCATGGGCACATTATATCTTTTCAGCATTTCCATAACGCCAGCTGGTGTAGCCGGAACTAGAAAGTCCTGCTTGGCTACCAGGCTTCCCATATTCATGGGATGAAAGCCATCAACGTCTTTTTCAGGGGCTATGGATTCCAGCACTATTCGTACATCTACCTGAGGAGGAAGGGGCAGCTGTACCAGTATTCCATGGATATCAGCTCTTTTATTGAGCTTTTCGATCTCCATCAGGATATCGGTAGTGGATACCGAATCATCCATCTTGATGGTCTCTGAATGGATCCCAACTTCTTCGCATGCCCTTCCCTTGCTGCTTACATATACTTTTGAAGCTGGATTTTCACCCACAAGGATCACAGCCAGGCCAGGCTTCAAGCCATTCTTAGCCTCAAACTGTTTTATCTCCTCTGCTACTTCCCTCTTAATATCTTTAGCAACCTGTGCTCCGTTGATTATTGTTGCCATTTTTATCACCCGTCTTTATATATATTGTATCATATAATTTTGATACCGGTAATAATAATGATTATTATTATCCCTATTATTACCATCCAACTAAACTATTATAGGTATGAAAATGAGGATGTCAAGGAAATGTAACAACTTTGTTCCAAAAATTATTGCAGTTTTTAAGAGGCGGTCTTGAAGGTAGAAATATGGAGCTTTTATAGTCTTCTGATCACTTACTGCTGCCGCTGCTGCAGTCATCGCAAAGGCCCGTAAAAAGTATCTGATAATTATCTACCTGGAGCTTGCAGTTTTTAAGTATTGTCTCCTCTGCATTCTCTTTTAGCCTTACTTTTACAGCACTTCTCAGGCACTGATTATTAGTTATGATCTTTTTACAATTGTCACAGATCATATATATGAATGTCTCCCGGGCGCATTCCTGTGAAAGCATATAGTATGAACGTCCGCTTCCCAGTATTATTCGGCAAACGATCTTTAATCTTGTTAAAAGTTCAAGCGTCCTGTATACGGTAGCAACTCCTATGGCCGGATCCAGTTTTTTTACTTCCATGTATATATCATCAGCAGTCAGCAAGTTTGATGCTTTTGAAAGTATCTTTATGATCACATCCCTGGGCTTGGTCACTTTAAAACCGGAACTGGCCATCTTTTCTGCATAGAATTTCTTTTGTACTTTTGCCTGTAAGTCTTTATCGACTTTTGCCATAATTCCCCCCGTATCAAGAAAATAGCAACTGGTGTAATAGAAATGCTTAAATGCAAGTAATAATTGTTACTATTATCAATAAGATACTCTATTTTTTAAATAAGGTCAAGTATCAGGAGTAACAAATATATATTTTTATGGTTTTATAAGGCAAAAGGCTCTATTACCATTCCCCGGTCCTTAAGAATTCATCCATAGATGCCGCCGCTTTCATCCCGGCTCCCATAGCCAGTATTACAGTTGCAGCTCCGGTCACAATATCTCCTCCGGCAAAAACTCCCTTTACTGAAGTCCTTCCTGTTTCCTGGTCAGCAGATATGTTTCCCCATTTATTAAGCTTAAGCTCCGGGATCGTTGAAGTAAGAAGGGGATTTGGTCCCTGGCCTATAGCCATGATGACAACATCCACATCTATATTATATTCTGATCCTTCAATGGGAATGGGACGTCTTCTTCCTGAATCATCCGGTTCCCCCAGCTTCATCTTTATGACCCTTAACTTATCAGCCCAGCCATCTTTTCCTATTATCTCAACCGGGTTATTGAGGACTTTTAATATAATGCCTTCTTCCTTGGCATGTTCGATCTCTTCATTACGGGCTGGCATCTCAGCTTCGCTGCGCCTGTAGACCAGATAGACATTTTTAGCACCTAGCCTTAAAGCCGTCCTGGCTGAATCCATGGCCACATTACCCCCGCCGACCACCGCCACATTTTCACCCTTCATTATAGGCGTATCGCATTCCGGGAACTTATATGCCTTCATGAGATTTGATCTTGTAAGGTATTCATTGGCTGAATAAACACCATTTAGATTTTCCCCTGGTATGCCCATGAAATACGGCAGTCCAGCTCCGGTGGAGATAAAGACAGCCTTATAACCGTCTTTAAAAAGCTCCTCTATGGTAAGAATCTTGCCCATAACCATATTTACCTTAAGGTCCACATCCATGGATCTTAAATAATCTATTTCTTTTTGCACTATATCCTTGGGAAGCCTGAATTCGGGGATCCCATATACCAGTACACCCCCTGCCTTGTGAAGAGCTTCAAACAGGGTTACCCTGTATCCTTTCTTAGCAAGCTCGGCAGCACAGGTAAGGCCTGCCGGGCCGGAACCTATTACTGCAACCTTCTCCCGGGTGCATTTATGATTGCCGTCAAGGTATACGCATTCCTTGTCCAGATCAGAAAGCCTCTGAAACTCGCGGTCGGCCACATATCTTTCCAGCCTGCCTATGGCTACAGGTTCGCCTTTGATGCCCAGTATGCATTCCTTCTCACACTGGTCTTCCTGGGGACAGACCCTTCCGCATATTGCCGGCAGACTATTTTTTTCCCTGATCTTCTCCAGCGATTCCTCGAATTTTCTTTCTGTTATAAGCTTTATGAATTCCTTTATATCTATTTCCACCGGACATCCCTTTATGCATTTGGGGTTTTTACACTGCAGGCACCTGGATGCTTCCAGCAATGCGTCTTCTTCAGTATATCCGGTAGCAACTTCCTTAAAGTTTCTTGCCCTTACTTTGGGATCCTGCTGGGGCATGGGAGTCCTTGGTATCTTTTTTTTCTTTACCTTTTTTTTACTCTCATCTTTTGCTGCCATCAATATTGCCTTCCTGGATATTATTTCTTACACTTGCATTCTTCCTGGTACATGTCATAGCAGATTCCTTCATGGTCGCAATAGATCTGCTGCCTGGACATAAGAAGGTCAAAGTTAACTTCATGACCGTTAAATTCAGGTCCGTCCACACAGACGAATTTAGTCTTTCCGCCTACTTCTACCCTGCAGGCGCCGCACATACCGGTACCGTCTACCATTATGGAGTTTAAGGATACAATAGTATCAAGATCGTATTTCTTGGTTACCTGGACAACTGAGGCCATCATTATCGCCGGACCAATGGCCCAGCATTTAGAAAAGCCTGTCTTGCTTGTTTTTTCATCTATAATATCTTTTTGCAGCATATCCTCCAGAAGTCCGGATACAAAACCTTTATAACCTTTGCTCCCGTCATCGGTACATATATGAAGCTCACTGGAGGCTTCCTGCATCTCCTCTTCAAGTATCAAGAGGTCTTTTGTCTTGGCCCCTATTATGGACACCACATGGCATCCGGCAGCCTTTAGCTCTTTGGCAATGGGAAGTACAGGAGCTATGCCAACACCCCCGCCCACACAGACGACTTTCCCATAGTTTTCAATTTCTGAGGGTTCTCCCAGGGGACCTACCAGGTCCAGTATCACGTCACCCTGGTTTAGTTCTGCCAGAAGCGCCGTGGATTTTCCCACCCTCATAGCAACAAGAGTTATGGTCCCTTTATCCCTGTCATAAGATGCTATGGTAAGGGGCACCCTTTCCCCGTCTTCATGGACCCTTATTACCACAAATTGCCCTGCCAGGGCTTTTTTTGCTATAAGGGGTGCCTCTACGTCAAATTGGGTTATATCTGGTGCTAATTCTTTTTTTCTTACTATCTTAAACAATAGAGATCACCGCTTCCTAATATATAAAGCTAAATCATAAATATTCTGCCATCAGGATTATTTATCTTTTAACATATAATCCTGCAGTTTTAAAGCTATTTCTTCAATGCTTTTTGCAAAATCTTTATCATAATCACAGGGTGAGAAATTCTTGAGGTCTGCTTCCCTGAGCTTATCGCTATAAGGCATTATCCCCAGGACTTCAAAATCTTTGAGATTATCCCTTACCAGCTTTTCTTCCTCTTCTGACTTGATCTTGTTTACTACCACAAAAAGCTTCTTTATTCCCAGGTCGCCGGCCATCTTTTTTACTGCCCTTGCTGTCTGGATGCTCCGGAGTCCCGGTTCGATTACTATAATAAGCAGATCCATATTTTCTGTGGTTCCCCTGCCCAGGTGTTCTATGCCGGCTTCCATATCCAGGATAACCATTTCATCCTGGTTTAAGACCAAATGCCTGAAGAGGCTTTTTAGCATGACATTTTCCGGGCAATAGCATCCGCTGCCTCCAGCCTTTATTGTCCCTGCTACCAGAAGCCTTACCCCATCTACATCAATGCCTATCTTTTCCGGTATATCGCTTACGCTGGGATTGAGCTTAAAATAAGCGCCATATCCTCCCGGCTTGGCTCCAGTACGCTCCTCTACCAACTCCTTCATATCTGTAAGCGGAAGTATCTTTTCTGCCTCCTCATATTTAAGTCCCAGGGCAGTGGCAAGGTTAGCATCAGGATCTGCATCTACAGCTATTACCTTATTGCCCTTTTTCGAGAAATATTTTGACAGGCATGCAGAGAGGGTAGTCTTCCCTACTCCTCCTTTGCCTGAAATAGCTATCTTCATGATAATCCCTCCAGAATCGTTTTATATATTTCTACCAGCTCCCGCTGGCGCCTCCGCCGCCGGAAGATCCTCCCCCGAAGCCTCCGAAACTGCCTCCTGAAGATCCGCTGCTCCAGCTGCTTCCTCCGCTGCTCGAGCTGGATGACCTGGACCTCCTGGGTATGGTAACTTTCTTCTTGTCATGGAAACTGCAGTATTTGCAGGTCCTTTCTATCAGCTTACTGCCGGATGAAGAATATGTGGCAGCCTTCAATATTTTGGTCTTTATGGTAAGGGCCCAGAATCTTCTGCACTGGGGACATCTTCTCTTAAACAGGTTCACTAAAAATATTAAAAGGGCAAAGAATAAAAATATTGGAAAACAACACCAGCATCCGGCAGGTATTGAAGAAAAGAAACCGGCTGCAGCCGAAGATGTGCTCCTGCTGCGCTCTTCCAGGGCCAGGTCTTCTTCTCCGTATATCTGGTTTGATATGGTGACTACTGCATCATATACCCCCCGGCTGTAGTCCTCTTCCTTAAAATTAGGTACTATTATCTCGTCTATTATCCTTCCAGCCTCAAGGTCTGTTATGACTCCTTCCAGGCCGTAGCCTACTTCTATCCTGACCTGTCTTTCCATAAGCGCAACCAGGATAAGAAGGCCATTATCTTCTTCTGCTTTTCCTATGCCCCACAGCTCAAAAAGCACCACTGCATATTCTTCGATGGTTATGCCTTCAAGGGTATCTATAGTAACTACTGCTATCTCAGCTCCGGTATTTCTTTCTATGCCGGCAATAAGCGCTTCAAGGTCTGAAGCAGAAGCATCATCCAGGATACCGGCAAAATCATTTACATAACCTATATAATCTGGATAATCCACATCTACTGCCTGGATAGGGCTAATAGATAACAGCAAACAGCAGAAGAAAGTGATAAAAAATACAGATATCTTTGCTGTTTTCGGTGTCAAATTTCTGGACATCTCCTATTCCAGTTCCAGGTCGACTTCCGGTGCTACATCTGCCCCGGGCAGGGCTTCAAAGAATTCTTTTTCCCCGAACCCGAAACGCGGAGCTAATAGATTCCTGGGAAACATCCTTATATATGTATTATAATCCCTTACTGCCTCATTAAACCTTGATCTTTCCACAGCTATCCTGTTTTCAGTTCCTTCCAGCTGGGTCATGAGGTCCCTAATGGTCTCACTTGCCTTAAGCTCAGGAGTATCCTCCACTATCACCTTGAAATCATCAATAAAAGATCCGACCTCCCGGCTGGCGTTTTCCAGTTCAGCCGGTGTCTCGGCATTTTGTATTCCCTGCCTGGCTTCAGCTATGGCTTCGAATATATCCTTTTCCAGCTGCATATATGCCTTAGCGCTTTCAGCCAGATTGGGTACAAGGTCAAGCCGCCTCTGGTATACATTCTGCACCTGGGCCCAGGCCTCCTGTATGGCTACTTCCCTGGCAACCATATTATTCCTGGATGAGATAATATATGCTGCAGCTCCCAGGCCTACTATCACAATTATTATCACAAAAGCGATGATACAGCCTATTCCGATTTTCTTACCCAAGATTACCTCCTTAAGAGCCTAACCAAGAACCGGCTCCCTATTATTTTTTGCATACTTTGACCACTGCCGGCCTTATCACAAAATCATCTATCATATATCCTTTTCTGAGTATTTCCAGTATCTTGCCTTCTTCAATATCATCGACCGCTTCCGTAACCGCTGCCTCACAGATCTTGGGATCGAATTCCTTTCCAAGCGGCTCTATTATAGAGACATTTTCCTTTTTTAAGAGTTCCAGGAGGTTATCATAGATCATCTTTACTCCCTTATATAATTCTGCCTCTTTTCCGGTCATGCTTTTGGCAGCAATAAGAGCCATCTCAAAATTATCTATTATGGGAAGAAGTTTTGATATAAGGTCTTTATTTGCTCTTCTGATATGATCCAGGTGCTCCTTAATTGTCCTTTTCCTGTAATTATCATAATCAGCCTGAAGCCTCTTTATCCTGTCAATATATTCATCCTCGATCTTTTTACACTCTTCAAGCTCTCCCCTTAAAACATCTATCTCTGCGGAAAGTTCTTCGACCTCAATCTCTTCGGTGATGTCTTTTTTTGATGTGGAACTTTTTTTAAACTTTTTCATATCAGGCATCAGTGCTTCGTCCTTACCATTTCCCTTATCTTTATTACCTTTTCCCATTTAAAACCCTTCCAAGCATGTCTTAATATAAAAAATGCTTCCATATTAGAACTTTAAGAAGCCTGTCCAAAGGTAAATACATTATATATAGGAAGGATTGTTTTTTAAAGCTTAAACTTTATGGATTCCTGCCGCTGGACTTGCAGTATATATCCCCGGTGGAGATGATCTCATCTATAAAGAAATGCCCGTCACAGTCTACGGGTGCAAAATTGAAATGGACAATGATCTCTTCATTATTTGCTGCCGATACATTCTGTATCTTCACGCCCAGTTTTATCTTCTCACCCGGTTTAAGCCCTTCTATAAGGCTGCCGATTTTTTCAGGTTCCACTATCTCGGTAGAGGTATCATAGCTTGTGGTGGAAGATATTTCAGTAGCAGGATCAGTGGATATATCATATTCTGTAACAGTGGTTACCGTATATACGGTCATTATCCTTTTCAGGTTTACATCATTTTTCTCTGTCCTCTTGGAGGTCTCGGTAACAGTCACTGTCTTGGTGGAGTTCTCATAATCTATCTCTTCTTCAGTATCAACAACCGTATACCCGTAACTGTTAACCCAGTCAGAGACATAGGTGGAATATACAGCTTCATCTGAATAATAGTACACGCCGGGATTATCAGGATCCCACAGGTGGACTTCCCACAGGGGAGTTATTTCCATATCTTCATCAGGCTCAGGAGTAAGCTTTATCCGGGCCATTATTGGCTGAAGGTCCAGGGTGACATTTCCGGTATTGGTTATCTCATAATACTGATAGAACCATTCCCTCCGGCTTACTGAAATATCGGAAAATGACTCTACCCTGGATATACTCACAGTATAAACCGGTTTGGGCAGCGCCAGTACATTGGAGGAAACTGCATGTCCAGCTTTATCCAGGGTCCATATAGTATAGTAGTATGACCTCCCGTCCTCCAGCTCATTATCTATAAAGGAAGTTGAATTCTGGTCTGACATTGTAGCAATAACATCATCAACAGGAAATTCAGGATTAATACAGGGATCTTCTACCCTTACAATTTTATATGAATCAAAATTATCGTCTATGCTGGCACCCCATTCAATATAATTGGCATCCTGGTTGTGATAGCCTGTGAGATTAGACGGGAATGGGGTTATCATATCGGTAAATACGGCAATGCTGGTAAAATATGGAGATGAAGTATAGCCATCACCGGTAACTGCCCACACTGCTATCTCATTATCTCCTGGTCTTAGTTCTATATTCTCAAGGACAAAAACCCCGGAACTATCTACTACAGGTTCACCTACTATACTGTCATTTGCCTGGATATACATCTTTGAGCCGGGAATATATGTACCTCTTAAATAAACCATGGGTTCATAGTCAGTGGTATAATAGATGCTATCTATTTCCTCAAGCTCACTGGAATTATCATACAGGGCATACTCTACTTTCTGGGGTACAGAAAGAATCAAATTAAACCTGGTGGGATTGCTTTTATTGCCGGCCCTGTCCACCGCTATAAGCTCGACAATATTTTTTCCCTCTATTATCTCAATGCCATTTATGGTCTCAAATTCTCCTTTTGCATTTACAGTAATATCATCCTGCACCAAAATGCTATTTACCGACACTTCTATAGTGCTTTCCGGATCAGCAAGCCCTTTGATAAAGATCATTTCTTTATCCCCGCTTCCGAATATCTGCTCCCCTGAGACATGGGAGAGTATGACTGGAGCGCTTACCAGGCCTTTTTTAAGATCATTAAGCCTGGTATCTATATCATCGCCTTCATCCTCTGCCTGTTCAGATTGTGAAGGTTCCTGAGTGGCTGCATCAGTTTCAGCAGAACCTCCGCCAAACAGGTCAAAACCGCCGGGAAGACATCCTGTTGTGTAAACGGAACCCAGCAGCAAGGCAAAAATTATTATTAATGATATTTTTATCTTATTCATCATATTCTTAGATAAACATTTTACCAAATATTATAAATTTTTTAAATAAAACATTTACTTATTAGATGAAAGTTTTTTCAAGTATTATTTTCCACTCACCATTTTCCTCAAGCAGGTAAAAATACTTCTTTTGTTCTCTTAACTTACCATTGTAATATTTAATATCAAATTCTGCCACTACTTTACTCATATCATTCTCATAACCCAGATATACAGTACGCTTGATTTTTATGGATTCCACATCCTCCAGTATAAGGGAGAACTCATCGGTGTATTTTTCCCTGCTTATATTATTCCTGTCAGAAGCCAGCATAAGATTGGAATATATATATTCAGGGTCATGATTATCAAGTGAATGCAGAAAATCCACTACGGCTTTCTCCGGTCCGGTCTTGAAAAAATATACAATATCAAGTTTTCCATCATATTCCCGGCATGAGGTAAGGAATAATAGGGGAAGTAACAATGCCAGGATAATTAAAACTGATAGTACTTTTTTAAAGGCTGCTTTTCCCATTCTACCTGCTAATCCCAAAACTTTTTGCTGCCTGGTCAATGACCATATTATTCTTTATCTTGCTATTGCGGTATCCATCATCTATGCCAAAATACATCTCCAGGTCTTCTATGCTTTTTATCTTGCCGGATTCCAAACTGCCCATTATAGTAGCGGCTACGCTTCCTGCCGTGGATCGGTACTCATATCCTCCTTCAAGAACCATTGCCATCCTGCCTCCGCAGGACCTGTGGGAGATATAGGAGAGGGCATTCATTATCTTTTGATATGAATCCTCTACAAGTCCCAGGGAGGACATATAGTCCGAAAAATGAGAATCATATCCTGCGCTGACGATCAATAGCTCCGGTTCAAACTTTTCCATCAAGGGAAGCACTATATCTATTAGGGCTGCCAGGTAATCCGGTTCCTTAGTGCCGGGGATAAAGGGAAAATTAAGGTTGAATCCTTCCCCTCTGCCATATCCAGTCTCATCCACCTCACCTGAGCCGGGATAATGAGGATACTGGTGAAAAGAGATATAGAAGATAGCATCATCTTCATAGAAGATATCCTGGGTGCCATTATCGTGATGGGCATCAAGATCTATGATAGCAATCTTTTTAATGCCGTACTGGCTGGCAGCATACCTGGCCCCGATCGCAGCATTATTAAAAATGCAAAAGCCGCTGCCCCTTGAGGAAAATGCATGATGGCCCGGAGGCCGGCAGGCCAGGAAGAATTTTTTATATTTATTATTTCCCGATAGTATAAGGTCCATGCCATCCAGGCATCCCCCAACCGCCAGAAGGGCGCAGCTATAGGTGTACTGGTTGACTCCAGTGTCCATATCCAGGAATGAAAGTCCTCCCTTTTCTGAGAGCTCCAGGACCTTCTCGATATATAAAGCATCATGGACCATCTCCACCTGTTTTTTATCTGCTGGGCTGGGGCTTATATACTCTATTATCCCCCTGCCTGCCAGGATATCTACAGCATTCTTGATATATCTAAGCCTGTCAGGATTCTCGGGATGGGAGATTCCGTTTTCATGCTTAAGGTAATAGTCGTCATAAATAAAATACATATAGAATCCTTATCTTTCCTTGAGAAAGCGGTCTATGGCATCGCATATATTTTTACTTATTTTTTCCTGGTATTTATCCTGCAGGAGGTTTTTTTTCTGTTCCGGGTTTGAAATAAATGCAGGCTCTACTAATACCGAGACCATCTCAGTATTTTTAAGGATAGCATAGTTTGCCCCATGGACTCTGCAATCCAGAAGATCCATATTTTTTACCAGCCTATCCTGGATGCTGTTTGCCAGCTTATATCCGCCTATGGAATAGGATTTCAATCCCTTGAAATAATAACAGCTGCAGCCATTTGCCTCCTTTTCTGAAGAATAGTTAAGCCCTATGCTTACCAGGAGTTCACCGCCGCTGGAATTGGCATTTTTTACCCTGTCAAAAAGGGTTGTGAGCCCCGGCTTTTTCTTAATTGAGGATATTACAGCAGAATATCCGTATCCTTCAAGCATTTTCCTGCAGTAATCGATTATACCAGAGCATATGGCGATGCCTTCCCTGCCGGGTCCACCAGGATCTTCTGGCTGCCCCTCCTCAGCGCTTTGGGCAACTGGGTCAAGGTCAAAGATTATGGTGCTTACTGCATGATCTGCATCCCTGTCTTTTTTAATATAGGGAAAATTAGAGGTCTTTTTCTCAGTTATTATCCTCTGAAGTCCGGTAAGGTGTTTTAAAGTCTGTTCCCCCATAATCCCGTCATCATGTATATCCATATTTTCCTGGAATTCTATAAGGGCTTTTTGCGTCATCTGACAGAATATGCCGTTTTCATTGTCAGGATAAAATCCCAAAGTCTTCAGCCATAGCTGCAGCGTCTTTACATCATCGCCCCTGAATGGAGGATTCTTAAGGTAAAGCAGCCTGTCCCCGATCTTGTAGCCGGCATCTACCAGCTCCTGCCAGGTCTCCTGGTCTACGATCCCGCTTGCCCGGAGCCCCCGGTCCTGCTGGAATCTTTTTACCGCATCCACTGTCCTTTCCCCGAATATTCCGTCCACACCGGTAACACCCAGGTCAAAGCCAAGAAGCTTAAGGCGCCGCTGGAGATCGGTAACTGCCTTTCCGTAAGAGTTTTTTTTCATGACCTTCATGCAGATCTAACCCTGTTCCAGGAAATATTTATCTACATACATAGCCGCAACTGCTCCGTCAGCTACTGCAGTTATTACCTGCCTGAAGGGGGTATTTCTTACATCCCCTATGGCAAATATGGCTTCATGGGAGGTCTTCATAGTCATATCAGCTATTATGAAGCCTTTCTGGTCGGTATCAACCAAATGCTTTATCATGTCTGAATTTGGCTCCCAGCCTACATATTCAAATGCTGCGGCTACCGCGATTTTTCTAGTGGAGCCGTCATTCTTATTTTTTATGATGATTGATTCAAGTTTTTCATCACCAACAAATTCTTCCACAACCGAAGACCACAAAAATTCTATCTTTCCATTATCCCTGGCACGGCACTGGAGCATATCACAGGCCCGGAGCTCATCCCTTCGGTGTATGAGGTAGACTTTGTCCACCAGGTTTGAAAGGAACAGGGCTTCTTCCACGGCTGTGTCTCCCCCGCCTACTACGGCGACTTCCTTTCCCCGGTAAAGTGCACCGTCGCAGGTAGCACAAAAGGATATGCCTTTGCCTATAAATTCTGCCTCGCCTTTTACATCCAGCCTGTCCGGTTTGGCGCCGGTTGCTATTATAAGGGCCCTGGAATATATATAGCTGTCGCTTCCCGTACTTTTAAATTTATATGTCTTACCGCCATCTTTATGGTCTGCTTCCTCGATTTTATCAATAGAAAAGTACTCCATTATGTCTATCTCGAACTTCTTGCAGTGCTCTGACAGCTTCTGGGCCAGTTCAAAGCCCGATGGATTGTCCAAAAATCCGGGGTAGTTTTCTATAAGGTCCGTATTTATTATCTGCCCCCCGGCCATATTCTTTTCTACTATTATAAAATCAAGGCCTGACCTTTTGGCATAAAGGGCTGCTGCCATGCCGCCGGGTCCGGCGCCTATTATAAGGAGGTCTGTCTTTAACTCTTTCATTATTGCCCATTCTCCAGGATATCTATTGTTTTCAAATAAGCGCAATATATTGATCCATCCTGTTCCCAGGGTTTGCCTGGGTCAGTCTGATACCATAAATAATGCTTTATTACATTATAAATAAAATGGATTTAAAATAAATCAGGAATTTAGCAAATGAGGTTTTAGTTATATAATTATACTGGTTAAGAAAGCAGTGCTCTTTACAGATCTGTTGCTACATTTTAAAAAGGAAAGGATCCGCAATAAGGATAGCAGATGCCAATTTTGATCTCGGTTATCATACCAGCCTATAATGAAGAGAAACTGATAAGGTCATGCCTGGGCAGCATCACAAACCAGGATTTCAAAAGACAAGACTATGAAGTAATCATAGTGGACAATAAGTCTACCGATAAGACAAGGGTTCTAGCAAAGCAATATGATGTAACTTTGATCGATGAACCAAAAAAGGGAGTCTCATTTGCCGTAAAAAAGGGCTTCCTGAAGGCATCTGGTAAAATATTAGCTACCACTGATGCAGATACCGTAGTAAATCCATGCTGGCTTTCAAATATTTATAAAGCTTTTATTTCCGACCCGGGTATAGCGGTTGTGGGCGGGAAGCTCTTATTTTATCCGGGAAATTTTTTATCAACCTGTTTCGGATTTTTTCTAAATTATATAGGGGGTCTTATATTAAAGACTACCGGTGGTTCAAACTTTGCCATACGAAAAGATATATATTTAAAAATAGGTGGAATAAGGAAGGATATCAATGTTAATTTTGATACGGACCTTTGCTTCAGGGCCAAAAAAGCCGGCAGGTCAGTATTTCTTCTTAACAATCCAGTGATCTCGTCCAGCAGGCATTACAGGGGAATTGAGGGTATAAAATATTTATTTAAAATAGCGGCTAACTCTTTGTCATTGATGATCTTAGGTAAGACCATATTTTTTGATATGAAGGACATAAGGGAATAATTAACCAGAAAATAAGAGTAGAGATGATGGCAGATCAGCAGGTTTTGAGTATACCGCCAGGTGGTGCCTCATCCCATATATGCTTGATTACCTTTTGGTCTAATTAATTTTTTAGATGGCAGCAGGCAGGCTTGCCTATATTTGTTTTTTATATCACTTTGTAATGACTTCAAATAAAATTGTAAAAATGCTTTCAGCATTTAAT
>Ga0180431_10001549_pt1 | contig 31986 bp, 25 predicted proteins | sample SS_ome_11_FD_132459 | JGI IMG/M metagenome (GOLD analysis project Ga0180431, IMG submission 132459) | Hypersaline lake sediment archaeal communities from the Salton Sea, California, USA - SS_1_MS_1 metaG | ecosystem: Environmental > Aquatic > Non-marine Saline and Alkaline > Hypersaline >... | reverse complement strand
TCGAAGACATCCATATTGTCCCACCCATCCCACCTCCACAAGTTGAAGACTTCGTTGCTGGTGAAGGCAACGCAGCCCAGGTAGAACCCTACGAGGCCGGTGCCCATGTAGCCCTCCATCAAAGCCGCGCATTGGACCTCGAGGGCTTCACAGTACTGGTAGAACTTCCCAGGCACAGTCTTGACATCCTCCATCCAGGCAACAGGCGCTCTGATACCCTTGCTCAGCAGGGCTTCCAGTGGTGGCGTGCTTATTGACGGTGTCAGGCATTCGGCTTCCTTGTGGGCTATCCACGTCCATACCTTGTCATCCCATTTTCCAATGTCCTTGTCTGCCTTGCCCTGGGCGTACCGTGCCTCGGTGAAGCGCCGCACATGGACCCAGTTATCGAACTCCCACATGGCCCTCGCCTCCAGGGAGTCCCCGTGCAGGTCCCACGTCTCCCAGAAGCCGAACAACCGCACACCGTGTCTCTTCACCATGGGCAGGTATTCATTCTCAACAGCCTGGAGATACTCAGCCCTCTTCCCAGGGAGCATTTTGATGGTCTCAAGCACGTATACACAGTCGTTCATTGTTCCTCCCGTTCCTTAGGCCATCCGACCAGGCGGAGGCCTGCTGTTCCCTATGTCTGCTGCAAGGGGTCCTGTTCAGGGTAGTCCTCGAACGCCTCAACCAGGAGGTACGAGGATCAGGCCGGGCAAGCTTCCATAGGCTGCTACCTCCTTCACCTTCGCTGCTCGACCTGGAGAGCCCCTGCCCTGCTCCCAGTGTTGGGTATGATGGCTCTCCCCGCCTTCCTCCGACGGTGCTGAGGCAGGCCGGGTTTCGGGAGCCGGTGCCGGGAAAGCACCACTCCGCCCTCCCCGGTGACACAGAGGGCAGACCCTTTTCCCGACCTGCTCCAGGCCCTTGACAGCAGACTCGAACTCGCTTCTGCCTACTCTGTTACACAGGGCATCCAGTCACTAGCCCTCACCAGGTCCTGCGCTTCAGCGCTCCATATGTAGCCCTGGTTGTAAGCAGCCAGGACCCGTTTAGTCTCGGTGAAAGAGAACTCCGGGCAACCATCCCAGTTGGCGGTGTAGTCCACCGCCGCATCGTAGAATGCCTGGCCGTCGAAGTTCTCGGCACCTACCTCTTCCACAGCCAAACGGATAATGTCCAGGATGGCGTGCATATTGTATGCCCCACCTTTGTAGGTCGAGCCCATGTGAATGAACTCTTCGGCTTCGCCGGGGCGGTACTTGTAGAGGTTGTCCTCGATCAACTGGATTATAGGCGTCGGTTCGTTCCACCATGGAACACACTCCGTGGTTAGGAATCCATCAAGACGGTCCCAGCCAAGGCTGTCCACGAGAAAGCCTTTGTATGCAGATATACTGGAGTCGCCGATCAGTTGCGCCTCGTACCCCCTGGCCCAGTACTGAGTGAGAAAGGTGCTGGTTTCTGTAGACATCATGCCTGGGAATATTATGTCGCAGTCCTTCACCTTCTCGATCTCACCACTCCAAAGGACCGAGCCTGAAGGCGCCAGGAAAGCGCCACCGAATTCATACTGGTCTGGGTGATTCTGACAGTAATCGCTCATGGCATTTTGAACGTCTATAGCGAAAGGCCCCGTCCAGCCTACGTAGGCAATCTTAGGGACTCCCTTTGAGTAGTCCCACTGTGTCTCACTGACCCATTTCATGACGGTCATCGTGTTCCAACGGATAGGAGGATTGAAACAGAAGGACCACCCCGGAGGGTTGAACATTGGGAAAGTGGTCCCCAGGTCGCACAGAGGCAACTTGTCGTTCTCCGAAAAAGGCTTCAATACCTCACCGGGGGAGATGATGCCAATGATGATCACATCTGATCCCCGCTCCTTGAGCCATTCATACCCTGGTATGTCCCTCGATGGGTCCAGCCGCGTGTCATAAGTCAGGAACTTGACTTCCACCCCAGGTATCGTGCCCTGTTCGTTGTAGTACCTGACTGTGTCCTGCAGCCCAGCGCTCAGGATAGCCATATATGTACCGGCCGGTCCTGTGAAATCGTCAATCTCGCCAATGGTGATCGTTACTTTGCCATTCTCTTCCTCACCACAACCTGCCCCGAGCGTAGCCAACACAAGCACGGCCAGAAAGCACCCCACCACCCTCTTCCAGTTACGTCTCATTTCCATCCTCCTTTCTGTTGTCGGGGAAACCCGCGGGAATCACTCCCCCGCCCACCGCCTGATTCCCTCATACGTCATGTCCTTGAACTCCTTCTCGGTCCCAAGCGGTCTGCCCAGCCAGTCACTGTAGAAGGTGTCCAGGTCGGGGAGGAAATCGAAGATAATCGGGTGCCCCCAGGGAACACTCTCCACCTCAAGCTGGGCGGCGCAACCGGGACAGTAATACCTTCTGATCTCACAGATTTCGGGGGACGGCTTGAGGAAGCCAGGATATACCTGGTCTAATTGCTCCTCCGTTTCCAGTACGTCAACCAGTGCCTTCAGTTTCCAGTTCTCACGGTAGTCACCGTACTCGTACCCGCAATCGCACTTGACGACTCTTTCGTCACCTTTCTCGACTATGAACAGGTGCTCTGTCAGCGGCAGCAGTATCCGCTCCTCAAATCGGACGCGTCCCTGCAACACTTGAACGTACTTGTCGAACCGATCGTTGTCCTTCGGGCCGCTGATCAGCCCCTTGGTCATGGCCCAAGGAAGCTTCCCATCGACCAGGTCAGCTATGACATCCTTAGAGTACGATGCTTCCCGCGTCATTTGTGCCTCCCTAGAAGGTGAATTCGCCGGGCAGGTCCCAGAATGCCCGGAACTCTGCCGGCCATCTGTTGCCCTTGGCCATTGAGTCGTTGTACATGCTCTTCAGCAGTGGGTGGACTTGCCTGTTGAGCAGCGCTTCACGCCTCCGCTTCCACCATTCCCTAACCGGTGTTGCGCCCAGCCTGCGCTGCCGCTCGGCATTCCTCAGGTCGCTCGTCTTCTGCTCGTCCACCAGGTACTCTTCCTCATCGGGGTCGTAACTGGCAGCGACGCAGTAGATGTTCTTCGCCATTTCCTCCGAGCACAGGCCATTGTCCATGTCCTTCTTGACCAGTTTGCTGTCCCTCTCTATCGGGTCCCCGTAGCCACCTGTCTGACAAGAGGTCGCGTTCTGAATAATGTCGCCTGCTTTGAGCACGTCCTCGGTCAGGCCGAAGCCTGCGGGGTAGCGGCGATGGTGACCTTGGATATTCTTCTCGATGTCGGGACTCCTGAAATCGCCCACATCGTGTACCAATGGCTTCTTCTGGCTGATGAGTTCCTGTGTATTGGCATCCGTGACAACAAAGACCTGTGATGTGCCTGAGGGATATCCGCCGAACATGCCGCTGTTGATGAGCACCTTGCTCTGAAGCTGCATACCCATGTCGCCTACGCAAACGCGCGGCGTGTTGTATATCATGAGGGTGTTGCTCTGGGTACAGCCGCCGCGGTACTTGCCACATCCCCCGGAGTCTCTCAGTATCGATGCCCCCAATGTGACCACCGGCACTGCCAGTTCCCACACCTCGATATTGCCTATGTCTGACTCGGGGTTATAGAGCCCAAAAGCGCAGTCCACTGCATCACGGATGGCAAATGCGCCCCCTCCCGCACCGTTGAGGGCAAAGATGCACCCGAAAGGCTCCCTGCCATAGTGATCCATGCCTGCGAAGTCCTGCATGCCGTCTCCCGACCCCGCCCCAACCAGGACCTCTTCCTTGAAGCCCCTGCTGAAGAAAGCCCTTGATTGCAGCGACAGCCACAGTCCGTACCCGTTCAGCAGTATGGACCAGGCTGACGCGTACGGTAGGAAGACAGTGCTTGGCCACATAACGCTGTCGTAGGGGACTCTGAGTTCAGTCGCCAGGAGCGTTCCTTCGTTGGCCTTGCCTGTGTAGGCAATGGTATCGATAAGGGCAATCCCCAGCGCGCTCCTCAATGCTGCTGGGGTGGTATTGGCAGCATGCCAGCCCCAACTGCCAGCCCCGTCGAAATCCAGCACGTACTTGCCGTTTGGCTCAATCACGAACTCGATCGGGATCAACGTATACTGGTCCTTGCGATGGAGGACTGCCACGGGCATGTGAGAGAGCATGTACTCTTCCATCAGGCAATTCCGATACCGGCCGGGTACCGTCCTCATTCTCACCCTGGCCAGTTGGTCCCTTCTTTCCCTCTCGATGAGTTCCCTGGTGCCCCTCCTGAAGTAGTCCAGCCCAAACTCTTCTATGGTCTTTCTGACTTCCTCGCGCACCTTGAGATTGGCCGCAATAGCTCCTTTCCTGTCCAGCAGGAACTGGTCTCCCATTCGGAGCTTGAACTTGCACGACCTCTCGAAGTACTTGTATAGCTGGTTGTTCTCGCCCACCTTCTCAGCACATATGCGAACGCCATCCGTGAAGCGCTCGCTCTGGGCAGTCGGCATCCCGCCCGGTATCACGGCCCCGATCTCCATCTCGTGAATGACGGTGCCGGACCAGCCAACGAGTTCGTTCTCCCAGAAAATGGGCAGGAGGTCGTACACGTCCTGATTGTGGATGGCAGCTATGTCGATCTCATTTGAGCAGAAGAGATCACCCTCCCGTATGCCTACCTCCTCCTCATAGTTGTGTCGTATCATCCACTTGATGACGTCTCCCATGATGGAGGCATGACCGCCGATGCCCCTGGACTGGATGAAGAAGTCTCCGTCAGGAGTGAAGAACCCTATGCACAACTCCCCCGACTCACGCACCATTGGCGAGGCCGAGATCATTCGGGTCACTTCTCTGGCTGCCCCTACTGCAGCAAGCAACCTCGAGTGGAAGAGCTCCATCCTCATCGGGTCTGCTTCCCAGAGATCGAGCCTCTCCAGGCCGTAGTAGTGGCCGCTGTCTGCCAAGCGACCCGTGCCGTCCTCCAGCATTTCGATCAAGGTTCTGCCACCCTCCCCGATCCCCGCGCATCTGCTAGGCTGTTGCTGTGTCATGGCTAAGCACCCTCCAGCCACAAGAATCCATACTCGTCAATTGTCACTTTCTTTGCCTTCGGCACGAAGAGGGTCGTCGTTGGCGATTCAATAATGGCCAGTCCCCTTACTTCGTTCCCTGGCGACAACCGGCTCATCTCATACAGGGTGGCCTTTTGCCATTCCCTGCCTCTGTAGACACGCCTCTCGCCCTTCACTGCCTCTGCTGCAGGCTCCTTCCCAACAAGCTGGTACTTTCTTATCTTCGGCTTGGGCTTGGCCACACTGGCCCGGATGCCCAACTCCAGCATCTGATAGCCCACCTCCGGGTATCTGGCCACCAGCGAGTAGAGAGCGCTGTACTTGTCCTCAAACGCTCTGATAAGGCTGTCCATATCCTCGCCGTTGTTGACCCTCTTGACGGGGGATACGATCTCCACCTCTTCCATCTGGTTGAAGTAGCGAAGGTACGCGATCTGCTCCAGCCTTATGTCCTTCTCAGAGAAGCCCTCCTCCATCATCTCCTTCAGGGCCAGGTTCTCAAGCTCCTCCCATCCCATGTTCAACACCGACCCCATGAAGAGCTTCACGCTCTCGTCGGCCCCCCATGGAATGACCAGGTTGGTCGACTTCTGGTAGCTGTGAACATAGTCTATGGAAGTGCAGCCGAACGCTGAGAAGGCAGCAGCGAAAGGCACGGTGAACACCCCTTTGAGTGGCAGTCCGTCTGTGTAGTCAGCCAGGAACATGGGCCCGGCCCCACCATACCCGATGAGGTGGTAGTCCGCTGGTGAAAGCCCCCTGACCCCAATGACAGACCTGATATGTTCTCTCATTCTGAGGCCCACCAGATCGATGACGCCTTCCGCGAAATCGTAAGGGCTGACGCTCAGGTGGCGCGCACATGTTTCGTCTATTGCCTTGTACGCAAGGTCGGTGCTCAGCTTGAGTCTGCCACCGAGGTGGTAGTCAGGGTTGAGAATCCCCAGAACCAGGCAGCAGTCCATTACCGTAGGAATGCTATTGCCCTTGTCGTAGCACACAGGCCCGGGGTCAGCTCCAGCACTCTCCGGCCCCAACTCCACCCTCTTTGTCTCCGGGTCAAGCGTGACATACATGCCAACGCCAGCGCCGATGCTGTCCACGGCCACGGTTGGGATATTGAAGAGATAGCGGGCAATCTCCACTTCTCGCAGAAGGGTGGGTTGGCCGCCGGTGATCAGTCCCACGTCCAGGGTGGTACCGCCCACGTCCGTACAAACGAGGTTGTGGATGCCTAGTTCGGCCGCCAGATACTTGCCCCCAACAAGTCCACCAACCGGTCCGGACATCGCTGTCTCTTGCAGCCTCGGGTATCTGATGTTGGCTATGCCCCCGGAACTCAGCACCGTCTGCAGCGGATGCTGATAGCCCCGCTCCTTTAGCTTGTCCTCAATCCCCACGAGCTGTTTCCTGGTCGGCTCGGCGGCATAGGCGTGAAGCAGGGTGCTGGTCAACCTGGCCACCTCACCCAGCAAAGGACAGACCTGTGAAGAGAGGTACAGCGGTACTTCTACGCCTCGCTCCTTCATCACCTCGCTGGCTATCTGGGCCACTGCCATTTCGTGCATCGGGTTGAGATAGGAGCAGAGAAACCAGACTACGATGCCTGCAACGCCCTTTGACAGGAGATGCTCAACTGCTGTCTTGGCCTCGTGCTCGTACAGCGGGACAATAGGCTCTCCGAGAACGCTCACCCTCTCAGTTACACCCCGGATAAGCTTCTTGGGTATCAAAGGCTCGTTGTGGATGTGCGTGACGTAGTGCAGCCTATCTTCCCAGATGTAGCTGGCGTATGATTGCTTTGCCCGCTCATGCAGCAAGACGTCCTCCTGGCCTCTTGTGCATATCAAACCCAGTTTGTGTCCTGCACCAGTGACGAATGCATTGATCATAGTGGTGCCGGAGTAGACACAGGTGTCCACTTCAGGCAGAAGGCTTTGTGCCTGCTTCTCCCAGTCAATCCCCCAGTAGCTCGATCCGTCGCACAACGACCCCCAAAAGCCGATCGCCTCGCTCCTGGGAGTAGTGGTGGCTTTGCCTACGACGAAATCGCCGTTGTCGTCCACAATGAACGTATCGGTCATGGTACCACCGGAATCGCTTCCCACAAGCTGGATCCTGCGTCTACTGTCCACTTCTTGGCTCCCTTCGTTCACGAGTGTCATGTCGTCACAGTGCAGCCAGCGATGCCCTCGAGCAAGACCGGTCGCAACTCAGTCTCACAATCATCCTGCACACCAGGCATCTCTTATCCAGTCTCGCTGGACAGCAGACCACTGACCCCGCTCAACTCGAAGTCCAGCGAAGTCAGTGGTATCACGGCCTCTGCAAGGGACAACAAGGTCCTTGATTCGGCTTGTCACCAAACACTGCAGTCCCTTTGCGAGATCTGTTTCCAGGGGTTGTGACCTGGCTGCGCCCAACTCAGCTACCTTGCAGCATGGCCGTACATCGCCCTCCTTGCCTCTACTCCATGGCAGGAGCCCGAAGCTGGGGCATGACTGCTGTCAAGCGCGTCGGTCTCCGGCGAGTAGGCCGCTGCCCAGCAGAACTAAGAATACGTGCTCCAGGGAGGTTGTCAAGCAAAGGTCGTGTCCGACAGTCGTTGTCTGCACCGCACAGGCAATGACGACGCTGCCGCTGTGCCCGTTACCGTGCTGGGGCGGGACTGCGCATGGGTCGCGTGTTGTGTTTGCAGGGGAGTGAATTGTGGACTAGGGCACGCACTCGGCCACGGTCTTCTCGACAGCCGAAGCATCAAGAACAGTTGGCAGAGGAGACGAATCCTCTCCCAGGGCTCGCAGAGCGTGATCCCTGATTCTCTTCAAGGGCCCCTCCAGAGCATCGATGGCCTCAGGGGGCAAGCACTCCGCTACCATGCTGCGTGCGTATGTCGTGGCTGACCTCATGAGTTCAGCCAGGAACCGTCTCCCCTTGGCAGTAATCTCGACTTTTACCATTCTCTCATCGTCCTGGCTCTTTGACTTCTTGATGTAGCCGAACCTCTCCATGCGCGTGAGGCGCTCAGAGATAGAGTGCTTCTCCCGAAAGACGTAGGACGCTATCTCCCCGGGGCTCAGGGGGACGGTGCTGGCAGCCAGGAGCATCAGAATGTGAAACTGCTCTATAGTGGCCCCATGTCTGCTCAACTCAATCTCGACAGCCCTGCGCGAGGCCTGGTAGGCCTGTACCAGGAGAATCCAGCAGTTCGAAGCAGGGTCACTGATATTCCATTCGTACATGAGGACCTCCTCGATTCCACAGGCACGCTGCCTGGCACCTTCGGTGTGTTGAGAGCGCTTCGGCGAGCCGTCTCGTCCTGGGTCATCGCTGGTGTGCCATGGCACAATGATACCACAGCGAGACACCAGTCCACCCTCCTGCCCCGCAACACCTCCGGTGCTTCGCACCCTGTGCTCGGGACTTGCAGCTTCCCGCGTGTTATTCCTCCGCTGGTTCGGGGGAGCCCTTAGCCCTCTCCCACCTATTCCGACGTCTCGGCATACAGGGAGCGGGGATGGGCAATCGTGAATTGCAGATGATGAATCGAGTCAGTGTGAGGGCGTCGAAGAGGTCTCTGAAGGCTATCGTTGAGGTCTCCTACGGCGACTCTATGATCGCCGCGGGAGACCTCTGGCAATTGCCGCAGGACACCCGACCTGACCTGCACAGCGACGACTTCAGTGGCCCAGCCTATCGGGACAGCCAACAAGACGGCCTGGTCAAGCCATTTTCATCGTTAGCTGGTGTCCTGTGCCACACGACGTGGACAATTGCGCGGCAATCACTTCACTTTGAGTCGAGATCCATGGAGGTGGCCCACTTGCAGTCTCTAGCTGGGTCCCGCCAGCCGCCTGCGCAGCCACAACGACGTTGAAACCACCTGGGCCAGCACCAGCAGTCCTGCCACGCCTCCCACAATCCATATCCACAGATGCCCTGTTGACCCTGCCGTTTCCGCCGGCTCCCGCTCTTCAGCCGGCTCAGCGGCGAGCACCATCCACTTGCTGAACCGGTCCGTCCTGGCGGTGAGGGTCTGTGCGGCCGTGTCCACGGTGGTGGGAAGATCAACCCACTTGCCCGCATCCGTATCATAGCGTGCCAGGGTGAGAAGGCTGGGATTCCCGCCACAGGTCTCCAGGTCCGCATCCGAGTAGTGCACTGTAATGGTCACCATGGCCCCGGGAGCCAGGTCTCCTGCAAGCTCAATGCTGAAGCAGGTAGCCCCTGCCCTGAACCCGGAGGGGCAGGAGGGGACACTGTCCCTTGACTCTTCGATGATGCTCACAACGGCGGTACCGGTCGTGGCGCCTGCCGGGAATTCCAGGACAATCCGTGCGTCTTCCGTCTGTACCCCCGCTGCGCTGCCGGGTGAAATCGTTTGTTGAACCAGAAGCTGACCTCCCGTGTGGGCGGACACGTTTACGAAGTCGCTCTTGACCTCGGCGTCGGACCCGGCGGGTCCCTCCACAGTGAGGGACACGGTGTACCGCCCGGGGTTCGCATATGTGAAAGACGGGTTCCGCTCGGTGCTGTCCACTGAGCCATCGCCGTCGAAGTCCCACGACCATGAAGTGACGTCTCCCGTGGACTCGTCAATGAACGCTATCACCTGGCCCTCGCTGGCCACAGTAGCAGACGCGGAGAAATCAGCCTGGGGAGGCGCATACACCAGGATGTACTCCACTTTGGTCTCCGTATCGCTGGCCACCGCATTGGACACGCTGAGCGAGACCGTGTAGGCGCCGGACAGGTCGTAGGCGTGCGTCGGGTTCCGCTCGGTGCTGTCTACCGAGCCGTCGCCGTCGAGGTCCCACGACCACGAAGTGATGTTTCCCGTGGACTCGTCGGTGAACGCTATCACCTGGCCCTCGCTGGCCACAGTAGCAGACGCGGAGAAATCAGCCTGGGGAGGCGCATACACCAGGATGTACTCCACTTTGGTCTCCGTATCGCTGGCCACCTCGTTGGACACGCTGAGCGAGACCGTGTAGGCGCCGGACAGATCGTAGGCGTGCGTCGGGTTCCGCTCGGTGCTGTCCACCGAGCCGTCGCCGTCGAGGTCCCACGACCACAAGTCAATGCTACCGGCTGACTGATCGGTGAATTCAACCGTGAGCGGTGCGATGCCGCTGGTGGGCGTGGCGGTGAAATCTGCGTGGGGCGGATTGACTTCCACCATCCCGCGCTCTTGCACGAAGTGGTACATGTACAGCGCCCCAAGGCCCACATACCACACATCATTCCTGCCACCTATATGGTCGAGAATGCTCCTGAAGTTCGCCTCCCGGGTCTCATTCATGGGGTATGGGTGCGTTTGGAGGTGGAATATCTCTCCGGCAGCGTATCTGGCATCGAAGTCAGCCTTGACAACAACATCGGCCCCTTCAGCACTGCAGTTGGAGAGAATGCTGGGCACCACTCCGCGATAGAGTTGTCCATGGACCCATTTGCCGAAAATCCCGTTGTACCACGCGCAGGCCCGATCGCAAAGGTACTTGGCCTTGGCGCAGTTCTCTGCTGACAGGGCGGTTGCCTGACACCCCGGCTCTATCCAGGCGGGCACGTAGCCCTTGTCCCCCTTCCTGTAATGCGCTGGCATGGTGAGATTGGCCAGTATGTCGTCCCGTGAGCCAATGACCTCTGATTCGTCTTCAGAGGGGTAAACGTGTGTACGGGAATGACTGGCAACTTCGACGTACCCAGCATCAAGTTGGGCCTGTATGTCGCTCCATACCGGCGGGCCGTTCCAGTTGGTGATCACCCCGACAGTCAGCCAGACACCGGCCTCACGACTCATGTTGCAGAGGACGTTGAAGGACGGATGTGTGGCGTTGTTCCAGTCATCCGCCGTTATGACCGCCGTTGCTTTCCGGTTATCGTAGTACTCGCAGATTTCCATGTAGACGGTCTCTACGTCCTCCCCATCTGAGTCCGTAATCTTCACGTAGATGTCATCTGACCCGTCCGCAAAGCCAACTGAGATGTAGGCGTAGTTGTTTTCGTAGTCAAAGCGCACGCATTCGACCCCGTTGAAGAGGTCCTGGGATATCATCTCCGCCAACGGGGACCATGCCTCATCGACCCTGTGCCGGCGGTACGCCTGAAGGGTGCTGTAGCCTGCCGGAATGGAGAACCTGTAGGTCACGGGATAGGCAAGGCCGTAGTCCTCGTGTGAGTCATGGTCCACGCTTATACGATGAACGCCACTCTCCGTGGCAATGTGGCTGATAACCTGTGCAGTGGCCGGAAAGGCCGAGACCCAGCCAACCGAGCACTCCAACACGGAACAGAGAAGAACGATACCGACCATCTGGCGGACCACTTTCACATTCTTCACTGGTCAACCTCTCCTCGTCTGCAGGGGTCGTGGAAAGGGGTGGCCAGGAGCGTACATACAACACCCTTGCACACGATCAAAACTCAACAGTACATGGTATACGTATTGTATCATGGATATCAACTCCGCTGTGTTTGGCCCAACGCCTGAAGCGGAACAACCGGTTCCGTCGGGACTGGAGATAGGTCGGCAAACAACCCCCGGATTGGTCCCCTAGCGGTGGCCTTGACACCCGCACGGCTGTTTCCGTACGATCCAGATGACGCTGGTCTCCGACGCTCAAGAGTAGATGCCCGGTATGCCGGAGCGCCGTGGGGCAACCGGGTGAGCCACAGGTTGCACGGTTCGAGAGGCACTCCAGATACCCGCACGGAAGGCAAACGGGCGCTCTTGTCGGCAGACCCGCGGAAAAAAGGGGGTGACCATGCTTACGAGGTATGACGAGCTTCTGTGCCATCAGATCGTGTCCACCTTCGACCACGTTGAGACCAGTGCCAGGGAGTGGACGGAGAGGGTGATCCTGCACACCCACGATACCAAGGGCAAGTTCCATCTCAGCAACGGCTTCGGCCTCTATCCAAACCGGAACATCATCGATGCCTTCGGCTGCGTGACCCTGGACGGCAAGACGCAGCACAACGTCAGGGCCTCTCGGGAGCTCGGCCTGCAGAGGGACGAGGTCAAGGTGGGGCCTTTCTCTTATGAGGTGATCGAGCCGCTGAAGAAAGTACGGTATTCTCTGGACGAGAACGAGTACGGTCTCAGCTATGACATAGAATTCGAGGGCGTCATGCCTCCCCACGAGGAGGACCCACAGTTCTTCCGCTTGCGGGGCAGAGTGGAGGAGAACATCGAGAGGTACGACCAGGTAGGCAGGGCCAGCGGCTGGTTGAAGGCTGAGGGAAAGACCTATCAACTGGACAGGGCGAACTTCCTAGTGGAAAGGGACCATTCGTGGGGCATAAGGCGGGGCGGGGGCGTGCCGGAGACCGGGGTGCAGCCCGGGGATATACCGCCGGGATATTTCTATAGCTGGGGGGTCATGCAGTTCCAGACATGGGGAGCCGCGTACCACATAAGGGAGACCTGGGATGGCACCCCGCTCCTTTCCAGCGGGTCGGTGTTCTATGGCTATGGAAGCCAGAAGGACGACCTGAGGATGGCCAGGATAGACCACGATTTCCAGTTCCTGCCTGAGCTTCGGAAAATGACGTCAGGGCGCTTGGCCTTCAACATGGTTGACGGCTCCAAGATCGAGATGTCACTACGTCCCCTGGACTACTGCTGCCTGAAGGTGGGGGGCTATTTCGGCTTCAGGGGATTCGTGCACGGCCAGTGGATGGGCCCCTACTTCATCGACGGGTTCAAGCTCGACCTGAGCGATCCGCAGGTGCTCAGCGAGGCCTCATTCCTGGACAATACGACGTGTGAGCTGCGCTGCGGCGACGAGATCGGCTACGGGGTCTTCGAGCTGGTGGTAACCGGCAAGTATCCCAGGTACGGCTTCGAAGGCTACTGACGCCTGCCGGGGTGCGGCACCGCACCCAAGCCGCACCGGCCGGGCTCATACATATGCGGCGGAGGGAGGCAGGGGCTCTCTCACCATTGATGCTACGAACGGCGGCGGCATACCAGGTGCGAGCTTACTCCGGTACCAGTGTCCAGCTTCTGCCCTCCCGCTCCACGTGCATGCTTCAGTCTCCTGATAGCTCGAATTGAATCATGTAGTTGTATCCCAGGTCAGTGCCCGCTGTTCTGCTGAAGCCGTGCGGTGTAATCGAGGCTTCCAGCTCTTCCAGTGACAAGCGCATGTGCTTTGGCGGGCCAAAAGGCATGTCTTCCTTCTTACACTCGATGACTGTCAAGCGGCCGGTCGGCTTCAGAACCCGCCGGATTCCGCCAAGCAACGGCTTCATGGCTTTGTCCATATCCAACGTGTGGAGTACGGTGGACATAAAACATATGTCGATGCAGTGATCTCTCAGGGGCAACGGAGCAGTGATGTCAGAGACTATCCCGATGATATTCTCAAGTTGCTGAGAGTCGGCCGTTTCCATCAGACTGCAAACCGCTTCCTCCAGTCTGTCTACCGCATATACCGCCCCGGAATCTCCAACGATCCTGGCAGCGTAGACTGCATAGTCTCCCACTCCGCAGCCCAAATCCAGGAAGGCATCTCCACTTCTGAGTCCGATCCTGCCAAAGACAACCTCCGGATCATGCATCCAGAAACTGCTATGGCCTCGCTGGGAGCCGGTGTGCTCATGGCCGAATTCGTATTCAGATTCCCCCAAGTGATGCATATCAGTCACTCAATTCCTGGCAGAGCCTCTCCATCCATTCGGGGACAATCACTTCGCTCTGGGAATAGGACTCCTTGATATATGGTTTGATGTCGATGATGGGGCTTCCGTCGACCGCATCCAGGCCGGAGACCTGCAGCACGTTCTCCCTTCTTCCGCGCAACTGCACAACGGTCATCAGTACCGGGTTGGGACGAACAGGGCTGCATGTAGCAAAAATGCCCGCCAGCGGATAATCCTTTCTCCCCATGGGATGTACCCGGGTCAGGAGGCGGCTCTGGTCCGGCACTCTGTGTGCCCAGTAAAGCACGACAAGGTGAGAGTACTCTTCGATGCCGTCGAGAATATCCATTATGCCCTTATTGATAATAATCTCTGAGATATCCTGGTGCGATTCACGGATGTCGGCCCTGACGGCATCTATTCCACCCCGCATTTCGATGTCACCGTCTCCTGCCGACAGAAAGGGTTCTCTGACCTTGTTCCTGATGATTCCCACCGGCCGCAACGTTATGCTATCTGGCATCTCGCCAGGCGGGTCAGGTGCCCTCTCCTGCATGTCTGTCATACCTCTCCATTCTTCAGGGGGTTGCCGATGAGTCCGGGGCAACAGGGTGTCATCGGCCTTTCGCCACTATCCCCTGCCCCTCGACCTGGTAGTATTGCCTGCCGCTGCATATGACACAGAGACCACGGTCTTCCCCTTCAGCCACAGTCTTCGTAGCCATGATCTCTTCGCCACAGGAGGGGCAGGTGGCACTCTTGACTATCGGAGCGTAGTCCGGTAACTCGGGGCGGACTGTCTCCGCCGCCAGGACTTCCTCGAAAGGAAGCTTGATCAGGGCGAGAGCAGACTCCCAACCTTTCTCACGGAATGTCCTTTGGCCTGCCGCGCTCCAGTCCCTGTTCTCCCTGACTTCGTCCAGAAGAGAGAAGAACTCCGGGACCTCTCCCTCCAGGTGGGAACGGAAAGAGGGTAAGACCCGGACACGCACGCCGGTTTCACGCCCGCGTATGGCGAAGGTCACAGCATGCCTTCCCAGGTCGCGGTATATCAGGGCGTTGTTGCCCAGACTGCACCCTGATACCACCTGAACACCATCGGCAAAGCAGGCGTTGGTCTCGACTACAGCCATAAGTCTCTCCATGCCGTCTGAAGGTATGCCTTCTCTGCCAAGTTGACTCAGGCCGTACACTGAGGCCATGACGCCGAGCGCACTTCCCGTGCAGAAGTGACCGTGTAGCGTCCCGGTTAACTTGAGCAGCTTCAACAAATCCCTCGCGGCTACAGCTTCTTCTATTTCCAGTCTCGGATTGGGAACATCAGCATTGCTCACTTCGTCCTCCTTCTTGGTCAGGTCATTGCAGCAGTTACTTGTTTCGGCTGGTCGAAGTACAGGACCCACGGGGTAAACCGACTGAAGCACACGAATGGCCTGCTATGCGGTAGGTTCCATTCTGCTATTCCCATTGCAGCTTGGCGAATGCCGCGGGGCCCGTCATGCTCTCTGCGCGTGCTGCATGTGTTCCGCCACGAACGGATCGCGGCAATTGCCGGGCCGGACTCCCCCGCTCACGGGGCTCTTCGTCTGGCACAGCGGCCACAGCCGCGCAATGCGCCTCCCTGTGGCTAGACACGTCCAGCGATGTGCCTGGCGGCGATGTACCCGAAGATCATGCTCTTCCCCTGGGCCGCGCCGCTGTCATAGTGGTAGCCCAGCGGCAGCATAGCCTGGGTGTTGCTGGTGCAGTACAGGCCAGGTATGACATCCCCGCGCACGTCCAGCACCCGGGCCTTGGTGTCGGTCACCAGCCCTCCCAGGTTGCCGGTGCTGGCGAACTCAAGACGCACCCCGTAGAATGGCGGCTTCTCCAGCGGCCCCAGCACCGGGCTGGGCTTGCGCCCGGGGAAGACGAACTCTCCCCACTGCCTGTCGTAGGTGCTCTCTCCTCGATGGAAGTCAGGGTCCCGGCCTTCACGGGCGAAGCCGTTGAACCGCTGCACCGTGTCAACCAGGTTGTCCGCCGGTATGCCCAGCCCCTCGGCCAGCTCGGTGATGGTGTCGGCCCGCAGTATCCACTCGGCTACCTCCGTGCCCCTCTTCAGGTGCACGACAGGTATGATGTCCCTGAAGCTCTGGTCGCATATCCAGAACAGGGGGGCGTTGGCGAACTCACCACTGATCCGGTCATAGGCCAGCAAGGCCCGGCCTATGTCGGGATAGAAGCACTCGTCACAACAGCGCCTGCCGTGCCGGTTGACCATGATCTGGCCCGGATAGCCGTGCAGGAAGGGCCGGTAGCCCGGCTTTCCATCAACGTACTCACCGGGGATATGTATGCCGCTGTAGAATATGCCGTGTCCCATCAGCGCTGTCGCTGCACCAAGCTCCATGCCCATTATGTGGCCATCCCCCTGGTTCGACGGCGGTGTGGTGGCGCGGAGCGGTGGGGAATAGACGTATCTCCTGTTCATCTCCTCGTTCCACTCGAAGCCACCTGTGGCCAGCAGGACGCCTCTCTTGCCCCTGACGTGGAAGTCGCTGCCGTCGCGCTCTGCTCTCACGCCCACGACCCTGCCGCTCTCCACCAGCAGTTGCCTGCCTCTTGTGTTGAAGAGGACGTTGACGCCCCTCTGGCTGCAGGCCAGCGCCAGACATCCCATGAGGCCCCGCCCCTGTACCCAGGGAGGACGCGGGCCTATGAGGTGCTTGACCGTGTCGCCGCGCACCTTCTGCACCAGCGGGTCTGACTTGGCGGCCTCTTCCAGCAGAGGGGGAATGGTCTCGGGGTCAGGCCACAGCTTGCGGCCCATGGGCTTCCCACCGGGCCTGTCGGCGCAGTACTCCGTGCGGCTGGCGTCCGTCTCCACGGTCATCTTCAGGGGAGTGCGCTGCTCCAGGTAGCGGAGCATTTCGTTGCCTGTGTCGAGATAGGTGGCCAGGAGGTCTTCATCGTGGTGGCCCATGCTGATGCCTCTGATGTAGGTCAATGTCTCCTGGCGAGAGTCAGGAATGCCCGCCTTCAACATGTGATCGTTGAACGGAATCCAGACGACACCACCGGACATGGCTGTGCCGCCGCCGATCACGTCAGCGCTTTCCAACACCACCGTGCTGAGACCCAGGTCGTGGGCCATGATGGCTGCCACCAGCCCGCCCCCGCTGGAACCGACGGACACCAGGTCAACCTCCAGGTCCCATGTCTGAGGTACGTTGTCACATCTGAGCATGTTCACTCCTCGCGTCGAAACTGAAGTAAGCGGCCCTGAGCGGCCTCTGCTCTGCCCTTGACGGCAGCGGGACCGACGGGACAAGCCCGCCCCAGCCTGAGTTGCCGGAATCGAAGGCTTGCGAGGCCCGGATCGAGGTCGTCGCACACACTGTAGCAGACCAGGCCACCGCGTGTACAGCTTCCGATTTGCGTCAGCAAGGCGAACCTACTCACGTGTAGTCATCTGTAATCATTCGGCTGACTGGTTGGCATCGAATGGGCGAAAGCCTGCCTGGAGGCCGTATGGCTCTGAGCACGCAGAAACCCAGGCACCGAGCAGAACTTGTCCAACTGCATCCGGAAACCGGGGCGCTTTCGGGCGCAGGAGACACAGCAGGCACAGTGGGCCGATGCGATTCCGGCGCAGTTGCGTACAGGGCGCAGATGGCTTGTGTTACGTGATGTGGAGGATGGTGAGACTCGGGGCAGAGAGCACGTTAGCGGCTGTGCGGAAGTCGGCATCTGCGGTTATGAATGTCCTTGCGTAGTTCTCAGCCAAAGCCAGATGGCAGGCATCTGCGGGAGTCAATCTACATTGGCGCATGTACAACGGCAGCAGCTCGAGAGTCCGATCCCATTCAGGGCCCATGGTTGGAATGACATCGATGGGCACCCCGGCTCTAGCCCAGTCTCGAAGCATGGAGCCGATCGCTGTCATTCTGGCGCTGTATTTCGCGAATATCTGGTCTCGCCACTTGCTGTACGTGGCCTTTGTGAACTTCACAGTGGGTTTGTGGTGGTACATCTCTCGATAACAATGGCCGGCAATGGCCCACAGGCATTCCTCCACTGCAACGGCAGAGACCTGCACACAGCACTGGGTGACGAGAAGCTGGCCTATCACGCTTGCGCACGAGGCATACAGACGATGGTTTCTGATGATCGCGCCAACCAACACGTTGGCGTCCACGTACACCGGACCATCGATCTGGGTTCCCGGTCGCCAGTCAATGCAGACCACGGGACGGCTACTCGTACGGTATGGTGGTTGTCTGGGTGACGTCTAGGTCACGATGTCCAGGGATAGCACCTATGTGGCGAACGAATGCACTGAAAAGCTCGGGCGACATGTGGCGCCTGAAATCGTCCAGGTCAATGCTGCCATATCGCTCCTCATATTCGTCGGAGCGTACAGCAATGCCCTGCGCTACTGCTATCACGCCAACCGTCTTGGGAGGCGTACAGTGCCCTTCCCCGGCGAGTTCGTTCGGCTGCGGGAATCCAGCCTGTTCGAGAGATGACCTGATGATTTCGTCAATCTGCTGTTGGACAGGGGAATCCCCATGCCCTCGCCCCCCAAACCGTAGTGAGACGCTCCCAGTGCTCGAAGGGGAATGTTTGGATCCAACATATGTTGGCGCACGTTCGAGAATCGCCGTGTCAGTTCCCATAGTCATACCCTCCCGGCGGTCAGATCTGCGGAAATGCCTTCTGCCTGTTCCGACTGCCACCTAGCTGAGGCGTCCAGAACCGCACTCAGGTGGTTCACATCGAACGGCGTTTCCCTGTCCTCCTGATACCCAAGGTTGGCGAAGGAAAAGGGTTCAGGGATGTCGTCCCTAGGCCACACAAGGAACATTGTGTTAAGCTGTCTCTTCTCCATCGGGCCTATGTTCACGTGTTTCAACACTGCGCCCTCTTGCCGGTCGAATATCAGACCAACATCGGTTGCTACATCAACCAGCGAACCAGGTCGTAGATAGCGATCCTTTATCAGAGCAACCAGTTCGTGAAAAGGCATTGAGTATGGCTCCACGAAGACGGCGTCACTGCGTACGTACTTGATGCTGGGAAAGGCTGATACACTATTGAGCTCTTGTGCCAACTGAAGAAAGCGATCTGCGCTTCGCCCAAGTGGCATTGTAGACTCTTGTACTAGAGTCAGTGCACGTACCTGTAGAATGACTCTCTCCCTCTTCTCCTTCTGGTCAAAGACCATTGACGGTCCTTGAACCTCGGCAGATCGGTTACCCCCTGCTATGCGAACCACATCCCTCAATTCCAGGAACGCGTGAAACGCCTCTTCGAAATACAAGCTGATGGTCGTTTTCAGCAAGTCCATAACTGAGAAAGCCAGCCCGCCAAGGTGCCAACAACACTACATAATAGCACAAAGCCAGGGGGCAGGTATATAGGGTGATTCTCGTCCTGGACTCCGGTTATGGGGGCATGCTGTGTGAAGCTTTTGTACAAGGAAAATCAGTCCGCAGAACGGGGGATATTTTGACAGCGAGCGGAGTGACTGCTATATTTCGTCCCACGGGTTGGCTGGGGAGTTCGAGGGGGCGTCCTGCCACGAGACACTACGCAGAACAAAGGAGGCGCAATGCCGGATCTCACCGAGTACAGCGGAGACTACGACCCGTCCATCAGGTACCAGGACTTCTCCAAGGATGTCCTTGCAGACCTGCTGAACGCATATTGCCGGGAGCTGCTCCTTTTCGATGGCCTCTGGTTCGACGAGGTCAGGGAGAGGTGCGGCGAAGAGGCGGCCTTTGCCTGCGAGGTCGCTGCCTGGGTGAAGATAGCCAGGTATGAAATGAAATGGGCGGCTGATGCGCTCAAGATCAAGGGAGACAGCCTGGTCGACTTCGTCAAGATCATGCAGTTTGGCGGCTCGTATGCCCTGGGTCTGTACGACTACAGCTATGATTTCGACGGCCCCAATCACTGCATCCTGACCGTCACCCGCTGTCCCATTGTAACCAGGGCCGAGAAGACCGGCGATGTGACCAGGATGAAGCAGGTCTGTGAGAAGCTGGAGCCGCCTGCCTTCGTCGCCTACACCCAGGTGGTCAATCCCAAGATCAAGACAAGGCCCCTGAAGCTGCCGCCCAGAGAGAGCCAGGACGCTCCCTGCTGCGTCTGGGAGTTCGTTCTGGAAGAGTAGCCGTTGCAGAGGGCGCTCAGTGCGTCAGGCCCCTCCCGCATTCCCGGCTTTCAGACGATACCCCCGCTGACGCTCAGCGTCTGGCCCGTGATGTGGCCGGCCCGGTCGGATGCCAGGAACAGTATGGCGTCCACCAGGTCCTGCGGCTCTCCCAACCTGCGCATGGGGTAGGTCTTCGCCAGGCGTTCTTCCTTTTCTGGCGTCAGCCAGCCGGACTCCACCATCTGTGGTATCTTGGTCACGCCGGCGTTCACCACGTTGATGCGAATCCCGTGGGGTCCGACCTCCTTGCACAGCCCCCTGGCGAAGTGCATGACAGCGGCCTTCGCGGTGCCGTACATGATCTCTCCCTCCGGTGCTGCCTTGCCCGCGTCGGAGCCGAGGCAGATGATGCTTCCCAACCCCTGCGCCATCATGGGGTCAAGCACCGCCCTGACCGAGTTGACCACCCCCCAGAAGGTCACGTCCATCACCTTATGCCACTCCTCCTCCGTGTTGTCCACGAAGGGCTTGAGTATGGGGTACGCCGGCACAGTTACCAGGATGTCCACCCTGTCAAAGGCCTCCAGCGTCTTTCCGACCATATCCCGGCAGTCCTCCAGCCTGGTGACATCCGCATAGGTCGGCACCGCTTCGGCTCCCAGGCTCCTGACCTGCTCCGCCACCCTGTCCGCCCATGATCTGTCGATGTCATTGGTCACCACGCGGGCTCCTTCCCTGGCGAGGTCCAGGCAAACGCCGGTGCCCATGGCACCGCCGCCGGCGCCGGTCACTATGGCTACCTTCTCCATGAGGTGCATATCCACTGCGTGACCTCCTTGTCTTGTTACTCAGCTAGCAATCTGTGCCAGTGCCAGCAGGATAAATACTATCCCGAGCAGGCACAGCTTCTCCACAGGACTCGCGTGGCGGCGCATCTCGGCGTGGCTCCTTTGGTGCAACCGGAACCGGTTGGCTCCCACATTGTAGCTCTGGAGATGTGTCTTGTGAAGACGGGTGCAGCGGGGGACCGGCTGCCAGCCTTCGAGGGACCTGTGAGACCGGACTGGCATCACGGCACTGCTCTCCTTCAGGCCTGCACCGGTCGCATAGATGCAGCACCAGGCCGAACGTGATCGGGCCCGTCCCTCCTGAGCGCTGGACGGGCCCCGGTTGCCCGGGGCCCGTCAGTCATCTCTCCTGAGACCTGCAGCCGCGATGCGTGGCGCCGCCTGCTGCGGCCGCTCTGGTGTTCCTATATTCTCCACTTGCTGTTGAAGTAGGTGTCTTTCACGCTCCTGGCCTTGCCTGTCGCCCAGGACTCCAGTCCCATCTTCTTGATCAGGCACAGGTTGAACACCTTGGTGTTGTGGGGTACCTGTGAGGCCCTGTCCGCGTAGGGATGAAGGTGGTCGCAGGGGAAGTCGGAGCAGTCGCCGCAGAAGTCGATTCCCTTGCCCTCGATGCACCTGTAGACGTTGCAGGGCTCGGTCATGCCCAGGAAGGCCATAGTCCCCTTCTCCGCCCGGCATCCACGAGACAGGACACCTGTTCCGCCGAGATTCCCAGGTCCTGGGCGATGGCGCTTCTGAGCCGCTCATTCTCGCCGGCCAGGTATACGGTGCAGTTGAAACAGTCCAGGCCGCAGGGTGCGGTCATCTCTCTGTAGTCCATGGGGCCTCCTTTCGTTTCCGGGCCGTGGCATGGGGGCCCGGCTGTGCCCATCAGGCCTCCAGCCTGTACTCCCACTGGCAGGAGATGTCGCTGCGGACCTCTCGCGGGGGGAGGATGAGGGGCGTCACTCTGATCTTGGGGTTGAAGAAGGCGGCCGTGCTGCTCCACCGCCTGGGTTCGGACTTCCGGCATATGAGATTCTCGCGTCCCCTGCCCTCCTTTTCCAGCGCGGCCAGGGTGGGGCAGTTGCGGAAGGTCACAATGGCATGGTTGCTGCTCTTCAGGTCTATCTCCAGGTCCATCACATGTCTCCACAGGCTGGCCTGGAGCGCCTTCATCACCGTGAGCACGTCATCGCCCCGGATGCCCAGCGTGTCGCTCACCAACCTCATCTCGAGTGCAGGGAGCCTTTCCCAGACCTCCGCGTCGCACTCGAAGGCGGCATCGTCCCCCCACCTGCCTGTGACTGCGAAGTACCACAGGCCGTCCATCCTCATCATGTACTGGGGGTACGCCCCGAGCAGCCGCAGGAGCGCCTCCTGGCTGAGCTTGTGGGGACCAAATTCAGGATCGAACTCGCCCGTGTAGTCAGATAGACCCGCCACATTGACCTCCTTGCTGGTGTCTGGGGCGATTGTAGCACAGGCTTTGGAGGCGGTGGCCTGTGCGACAGGTGGCGCATGCCAATCCTCGCGATGGCAAGGCCGTCTTCCACCAACGTTCATTGGTGGGATAACAGACATCCGGACGCCGTGGGGCAGGAGCCCTCCCCTGGCCTCAGCCTGTGCCAGTGCAGTACAACCACACGTAGTCGGGGTCGTCCCTGACCCCGACACGCACCCGGCAAATCGAGAAGGGGTAATCCTCAGGGTGCCGACGTGCGCACACGGCAGCCGCTGCAAGGCGGACGCCGCACCCGCTTCGCTGGCTTCAGCCTGTGCCAGTGCAGTACAATGGCCCCAGCATTTCGGAGAGGAGCGGCGGCCTGCGGCCGCCCCTCTCTCTATCGCGGAGGGTTAGTGTCAGCACCTGGCCTTGACTACCTGTTTCATCCCAGGTCCGTCGCCATCGTCGGGATACCCAGCGACCCCGGCGACAAGCAGGGGGGCAGGTTCTTCCTGGACGCCCTGCTGGAGTTTGGCTACGAGGGGAGCATATACCCGGTCAATCCCAGGGCCGGCGAAACGCTTGGCCTCAGGGTCTACTCTGACCTCATGAGCGTGCCGGAACCCCTTGACTATGTCATCTGCTGTCTCCGCGCTTCCAGCACCCCGCAACTGCTGAGGGACTGTGCGGCCAAGGGCGTAAAGAGCGTCGCAATCTACACCGCCGGCTTCAGCGAAGACAGCGCGGAGGGAGGGCAACTCGAGCAGGACCTCACCCGCCTGGCCAGGCAGTTGGGGGTGCGGCTGGTCGGCCCGAACTGCCTGGGCCTGTATTGCCCCGGCGCAAAGCTCTCCTACAGCCCTCTTTTCAGCAAGGAAGCAGGTCATGTCGGTCTCGTATGCCAGACGGGTGGCGGTTCATCGGACATCGTCCAGTTGGGAATGTACCGGGGTATCAGGTTTAGCAAGGCAGTGAGCTACGGCAATGCTGCCGACCTCGATGAGTCGGACTTCATCGAGTACCTGGCCCAGGACAGCGACACGAAGATGATCGCCGCCTACGTGGAGGGGGTTAGGGACGGACGCCGTCTTGCTGGGGCTTTGAGGCAGGCGGCGGCAGCGAAGCCGCTCATACTGCTGAAGGGTGGACGCACGGCGGGTGGGGCAAAAGCAGCCTCTTCCCACACCGGCGCTATGGCCGGCAGAAGAGAGTCCTGGGACGCTCTCCTCCGCCAGTCCGGCGTGATGCAGGTCGCCACTCCCAGGGAGATGGTCGACCTCATGGTGGCCTTTCGGTACCTGAAGCCGCCGAGGGGGCGCAGGGTGGGGATCATCGGTGGCGGCGGTGGGCAGAGCGTCATGGCCACCGATGCCTGTGAGCAGGCAGGACTTGTTGTGCCCGCCTTCTCCAGCGGCACGGTCCGCCAACTGGAGAAGCTCATTCCCAGGACCGGCAGTATCCTGCGCAACCCGGTAGACTCCTTTGCGCCGGTGGGAAGCCGTCCTCTCCTGCTGGACACCGTGAAGCTTGTTGCCGCTTCGGGGGAGGTGGACTTCCTGCTAATGCAAATGTCCATAACAGGGGTGTACCCGGTCGAGAGCGCGATGGTGGAGGGGTGGGTGAAGAGCATCGTGGAAGCCAGCAAGCTGGTAGGGGTACCTGTGGCCCTGGTCCCGAGCAACGGTGAAGTACCGTGGAAGTCCGACCTTTACCTCAGCGCCAACCGGTGGTGCGTGGACGGTGGGGTGGCCATGTACCACACTCTGGCTGATGCAGCACGGGCCATCAGCGCCTACGTTGGCTATTGTGACCGCGCCGGCCGGGCGGAGTAGGAGCCCTCACCTGCGCCTCTGCCAGGCCCTTCCTGGCAGGGCGGCCTGCTTTGGCAATAGTCTCATAGGGGCCTGGGTCACGACTCGGAAATCCTCGATGAGCCAGGCACAAAACAAGCGTCTTCCGTCCCCTGGCCTAGCTTTGGGCGGATGCTGGTGACCCAGCCTCATAGTAGTCTTCATGCCAAGGACTGCTTGTGTTTCTATGCAGTTTTTGATCCCGATTCATCCCGAGACGTCGGGACAGGCGGGACAGGCCGGACAGGCGGGAGAGGGCTTGGGTGAGGGCGTGCCGCTGTCCCCACGCAGGGCTCCCGCTCTCCGCAGGCGAGTCTTCGACTATGCTCTCGAACACGCCTTCCAGGTCCCCCCGGGATGTCGCCGTTCCGGAACCCCACCACCCCGTAGCCCTTCCCGGTATCGGCCGAAGGGCTGCTGCCTTCGGAACCTCGTTCCCTGAACCTGGCGGTTTCGAAGCTGGTACCACCGGGCCTTTTCAGCATCGGTTGCCTGGCGGCGAAGGTGCCGGGCGCAAATCGTGCCAGCGCTGTCTTTCCTCATCGGAGCGCCGGCAGGGGTGGGCCGGTCCCCCTCCCTCTAGCTCCCTCCCGCCAGGGGAGGGAGGACAGCAGAGAAGCTCCAAGTCCCAGGAAATTCCTCTCCCGATGAATCGGGGCAAGATGACGCCTTGCGACACCAGCCCCAACAAGGCCATCTTGTAGGTGATTCCTCATCCCGATTCATCGGGACGAAAGATTAGCTGGAAAATGAACAGAGGCTGCGGGTCGGGACGTGTCGACTTCTCTTCTCATTACCTACTGTTGTGTCCCTGAAACGGCTTCACGACGGAGGCCCCTCTTCCCTGTCATTACCTAGAAAATAGGCATGATTTCCTGCGACGCGAAACGCACCCCCACGACGCAGGCCATTCTCATCCTTCGTCGTGCCGCTGGCAAGCGGCATGGGGTATTACCTAGAAAATAGGCCCCCTTCGCGTCATTGCGAGCGTAGCGTGGCAATCTCCGGGTGGGGAGGCCAAACACGTCTCCATCGCAGCGTCCCCACCCTGAGATTGTCCCGACGGGTCGGGACTGGCGCTCCTCGCAATAACAGGATGGCTACCCATCACTTTCATCGTTCGGTGGTGTCCCAAGGCACCATGAAGAAAAGCTCCGGGTTTCGTGCCCAGGATTTGGGACTTGCCAGACCCCGTGGGTGGGAGACCGCCCGCCATGTCCCGTGATATACTGATAGCTGGATGCATCAGCAACAGCAGGTGTCCCGATGAACAGCGAACCAAGACAGTTGGATGCCGGAATATACATGCTCGAGGTCCCCTTTCCCGAAGGGCTTGTCCCGCCGGACGCCATGGGAGGCAAGACCCTGAGCTATCTCGTCGCGGACGACGGCGGCTGGCTGATGGTGGACTGCGGGTTCAACCACGAGACGTGCTTCGAGGCTGTGTGCCTCCAGCTTTCCGCTCTGGGCGCCTCCATCACCGACATCAGGCGGCTGGTGATCACGCACTGCCACCCCGATCACTTCGGCCTGGCCGGCCGGATCAAGGCAGAGTCGGGCGCCCAGATAATCATGCACCAGCAGGACTGGGAAATGGCCCGCTTCGTCATGGAGTCGGGGGACACCTGGTCCATGGACCAGGTATTGGAGTGGGCCAGGTCCCTCGGCGTGCCACCGCAGGAGGTGGAAGGGTACGAGGATATCATGGCTTTCGGCAAGATGCTTTTCCCTTCAGGACTTCAGCCCGACAGGCTGGTGAAAGGGAAGGATGAGCCCGTATCTGACGGCAGCCATCTCAGGGCTATTCTAACGCCGGGACATACCCCCGGGCACCTCTGCCTCTACGACGAGAGCAGCAGGGTTCTCTTCTCAGGGGACCACGTTTTGACAGGCATCACCACCCACATCTCGCCAAGCTTTCTGACCGATGAGAACCAGCTTGACCAATACCTGGCCTCCCTGCAGGCGGTCCGGCAACTCGAGGTTAGCTTGGTCCTTCCTGCCCACGAGAAACCCTTCACGGACCTGCCTCATAGAGTCGATCAGCTACTGGCCCATCATGAACACCGCCTGGGGCAGGTGCTGGCGGCGCTGGGGGACCGGGCCTCCAGCCCCTGGGAGATAGCTTCTCAGGTGGAGTGGACCGTGGGCACGTGGGATGAGATGGACGCCACCAACCGCATGCTGGCGATGCAGGAAACGCTGGCCCACATCCAGGTCCTGGAAGAGCGCGGTATGGTCAGCAGTGTAGAAGAAGTTGCCAGGCTTTACAGGCGCCGCATCGAGCAATGACGTGAGCGTGCCACACGGACCCCTGCCTGAGACAACGCCCCTCTACAATAGTACAATCCCCCTTTTGTGGTAGGGTATAGCCGACATATGGTAGAATCATTACAGGAGAATTGCTGCCGTGCAATCAGGTAAGAAAGAGATCAAGATACCCCTGCAAGAAGACTACGAGATCTGGGCTATGCTGGCCCAGGTCAGTGCCGGGATGACCAGGGCCAGGGAGAACGAGACCCGGCCTTACGGCATCTCCATGATGCAGGCCAGAGTCCTCTCAGTGTTGAAGGCGGTAGATGAACCCATAACCCCCACTGCAATAGCCCGGCTGATATTTCGCGAGCCCCACACCGTCTCGCAACTGCTGGGCCGTATGGAGAAACTGGGCCTCGTCGAGCGGATCAGAAGCAACAAGAGAGACCCGGAGAACCATGGCCTGGTCAAAGTGGTGTTGACAGAGAAAGGCGAGGAGTTCTTCAAGGAACAGAGCGGCTCGCGGCGAGTCATCCGCGAGATCATGTCCTGCCTCACCAAGAAGGAGCGAGCCGACCTCAAGCACTGCCTGGAGAAGCTGCGGGAGAAGACCCTGGACGCCCTGGCAACCAAGCCGGACTGGGTGCTCCCCTAGCCGGTCTGTGTTGCAGGCTGCCCTCATGCCTCATCATCGCCCACCAGCATAGCTGCGTCATCTTCTGTGACTGAGGTACCAGAGTCGCTCCTCCGAGATGAGGCTTTCCTCAATCGCCACTCATCGAACCACACCACAAGCGGCGGAAGCACTATCATCACGCTCACCAGGCACAGGGCTACGTCTATCACCGTCACCCTTCCGAAGTCCTGGATCATGACGAAATCCGAGCCCACCAGGCAGGCAAACCCACCCAGCGTGGTCAGGGCGGAGGTGACAATAGCACGTCCCAGGCTGGAGCAGGCGGTAACCATCGCCTGGCGCGGCCCGCTCCCGGCCTCCTTCTCCTCGTGGTACCTCTCCAGCAGAAGTACGGCGAACTCCGTGCCTATGCCCACGATAATGGCGCTCATGATCGCGGTGAGAGGATTGATGGCTATGTCGAAGGCAAACATCGCCAGCGATGACCAGCCTATGACCAGGGCCATGGGAATAAGCGCAAAGACGACCCTCTGCCAGCGACGATAGATCAGGAAGAGGCCCAGGAACACGCCCCCCACGCCGGCCAGGATCATGGGCAGACGGGCACCCACTATGGCATCCATGATCTCCGTGCCCATGACGAAGTTGCCCGTGGCAGACACGGTCACCACTGCTGGCGGTTGCAGGTCAGCTTCCATGGACTCCAGGACGTCTCCAACCTCCTTCAGGGGCAACTGTTGCATAGGGAAGGTGATTACGGCCACGGTGCCGGCATCGTTGACCACCATCTGGCGCACCACGTTCGGAACAGAGTCCAGTATGCTTCTGATCTCCGCCTCGCTGTCGGGTATGGTCCCACCGGTGTAGCCGGAGACCACGGCAGCCGGGCTGGCGACGGCCTTCAATTCAGGGTGCAACTCCCTCTGCTGCTCTGCGTAGTCCTGCATCCACCGGACGACCTCGGGCTGAAGGACGTCTTCACCTTCGACCATGAAATGCAGCTCGCCCGAGTAACCCACCACCTTTCTCACCTCCCTCAGTTCCTCCAGCGCGGTGATGTCCTGGGGCATGAGCCTCTCCCATTCGGTCACCACATCCAGCCGGTGGTCCAGGACAGCGCCTGCCAGAAAGACTCCGACCGCCACGATCAGTATGGGAATGGGGTGGCCCACCAGCCGGCGGGCAATGGCACCCAGGACGCGCTCTTCCCGGTGGCTGGCCTCCGTGGACTCCGCCTTGAGGTCCTCCAACCGCGCCTTCCGGTCGCGCAGCGCCAGTATGGAGTTGAGAAAGAACAACGCGGTCAGGTACGAGAGGAAGATGCCGAGCGTGAGCACGATGCCGAAGTCCTTGACCATAGGCACTCGCGACATGAGAAGGGTAAGGAAGCCTACGGCCGTGGCCCCGAAGGCGACGCCCACGCCGGGCGATATTGCAGCCATGGAGCGGATTATGGCCGCCGGAACGGAACTCTCCCGCCTCAGTTCCTCCTGGTACCGGCTGTGGAACTGCAGGGAGTAGTCGATCCCCAGGCCTATGAGGATCGGGACCACCGCCATGGTGGCCATGGACAGCGATATGCCCGCATAGCCCATCAGGCCGAAGGTCCAAAGACAAGCCACCAGGACCATGATGAGCGACAGTAGCCGCCACCTGACACGGAAGAGAAGGACAAGCAGAACGACCATGATCACTATGGCCAGCCCGAGCAGGATGGCCAGGCTCTGGCCGATCTCCTGGCTTAGAGCCTCCAGCACCTCGGCGTCACTGGAGACGAAGGTCTCCATGCCGGGGGTCACAATCAGGGCCATGCGCTCCTCCACCTCTTGCTGGACATGTATTATCTCCTCCTGGGAGGTACCCCCAGCCGGGGTGAGGTGAATGAGCACGTTGCCGGGCTTGGGTATCACCCCGGACAACTGGGGATTGATGCTGCCCTCCGAGGTGTACAGGACTCCCATGAGAGCAGCGTAGTATTGCTCTGGTGGGTAGGCCAGGAGAGGTGCCAGGTAGGTGGCCGGGCTCATCATCCCGATGAACCGGGGATCGCTGTCCAACTCCTTCTCGAGTTCAACCATGAGCTGGAGGTTCTGCCGCGAGACGATGTACTCCACGTCGCCCTTGATGAGTATCAGAATTGGCTCATCACCGAATACCTGCTTGTACCTCTCGTAGTCCCGGTATGTCCAAGTGTCACGGCCCACGAACATGTCGAAGTCGGTGCTGGTCCGAATGCTGGTGACGCCGGGGACAGCCCCGGCTATCAGGGCCACCACCATGACTATGAAGAGGATGGGGTGCCGCTGGAGGAAGACCGCGAGTGCGAGGGCTGCACGCTGCATGGCTATGGCGTCAATTGTCCCCTGCGGGGGTATCCCGGTCAATACCTGTGAACGCGATGTATTGCGGGATGCCTGAAGGCTGACTCAGACCGCTCTCAAACGGCAAGTGCGTCCCCAGAAGCTAGCCGGAAAGTTGGGAGAGACCCGCCAAGCGTCATCGACGTTATGGCTGCCCTGTGTCATGGGCGAAGGCTGATCGAGCCTGGAAAGGCTCTCCCACAGATAGCCTACTGTGGGAGAGCCTTTCCAGGCTCGATAGCGGGGAGCATGGGGCTAACATCGCTTCTGGCGGAAGGCATTTGGCTGCAGTCCGAGTGGCTCGTGGGGCTTTTCGGCCGGACTTCCAGACATGGTCAAGCCCGCACCGATACTGCTCCGGAACGACTCGGGTTCTGGGGAAGTATGAAGGGGGGCAGTCGGGTCCGGCGCCCTCATTGGACGCTCACAGGTTGACCTCCCCAGGACTCCAACGTGCACATCTCACTCCCGCCCGCGTGGTCGTGAACGTTTCCCGAACAGCAGGCTCGTGGCCCAGCGCGGTTGTGGCGCTCCGGGTACGGCGCGGTATACAATGGGCGCAACCTCGGTGCTATCGCCGCGCTCGGGAGGTCCAGTACCCGCCACCACGGAGTCGAAGCATGACGGGAAACGGCTACGCCGGCACAGTCCTTCACGTTGACCTGTCCTCGGGGAAAGTGGACACCGCACCCACGGCGCAGTACGAGGACTTCCTCGGCGGCAAGGGGCTGGCGGTCAAGATGTACTGGGACTCGGTCTCCCCCGACGTCAGCGCCTTCGACGAGCGGAACATGCTCGTATTCGCCACCGGCCCCATGGCAGGGCTCCCCACGATCGCCGGCTCCAGGTGGGAGGTATGCGGCAAGTCGCCCCTGCCCTCGCCACAGCAGTTCTGCTACTCCAACCTCGGGGGCACCTTTGGCGCATATATGAAGTTCGCCGGCTACGATGCCATAGCCGTAAGAGGCAGGGCGGAGAAGCCCGTCTACCTGTGGGTCGGCGATGGCCGGGCAGAGGTGAGGGACGCCTCGGCGCTCTGGGGCAGGGGGGCCATTGACACACGGCAAGCCCTGAAAGCCGAGCTGGGGAAAGCGGCCAGGGTGGTTGCCATCGGCCCGGGCGGCGAGAACCTGGTCAGTATGGCCAGCCTGCTGGCCGACAACGACGCCAGCGGCTCCGGTGGGCTGGGGGCGGTGATGGGCTCCAAGAAGCTCAAGGCCATAGTCGCCGGCGGCCCCAGACAGGCTGTCAAGGTCGCCGACAAGGACGGGGTTGCTGCTCTGGTAGAGCACTTCAGGAATACCAGGGGGAACAGGACTTTCCCGGACCTGGTGGCAGGCCTTCCCCTGTCCGGCACCGGCGCCGGCACCAGGAAAGACCCCTGCTACGGCTGCCTGGGCTGCTTCAGAAGGACCTACCGCAGCGCGGACGGCCTGGAGGGCAAGTTCATGTGCGCGCCCGCCATGTTCTACCTGCCGCCGGCCCAGCGGTACTACGGGGAATGGAACGACGTCCCCTTCCAGGCAGCCAAGCTCTGCGACAACTACGGCGTGAACACGATGACGGTGGAGGTCCTGATCACCTGGTTGAACCGGTGCTTCCGCGCCGGGGTCCTGTCCGACGAAGGCACCGGCATACCGCTGTCCAGGCTCGGGAGCTACGAGTTCATCGAGTCGCTGGTGAGGATGCTGGCCCTGAGGCAGGGCTTCGGTGAGGTGCTGGCCGGAGGCCTTTTCGAGGCAGCGGAGCGCGTTGGCCCCGCTGCCGTGGAGCAGCTCGGCGCCTACGCATCCAAGAACGGCGATACCATGGCCTACCACAGCCCCAGGATGGTGGTCACCAACGCCTTGTTGCACGCCATGGACTCCAGGCTGCCCATGATCCAGTTGCACCAGTCGACCTCGGTGCTTCACAAGTGGCTGGAGTGGACCAAGGGGGCCGAGGGTTCGTACCTGACACCGGAGGTGCTACACGCAATTGCCGAGAGGTTCTGGGGGAGCCGGCAGGCGGCCGACTTCACCACCTACGAAGGTAAGGCCCTGGCGGCCAAGAGGATACAGGACCGCCAGTCGGCTACAGAGAGCCTCATCCTCTGCGACTTCCAGTGGCCGGTCATGGAGCTCGAAAGGACGGCCGACCACGCCGGGGACCCCACGCTGGAGAGCAAGCTGGTATCAGCCGTCACCGGTCGCCAGGTGGACGAAGAGGGCCTGAGGAGAACCGGGGAGCGGGTCTTCAACCTCCACAGGGCTGTACTGGTCAGGGAGGGGCACAGGGGCAGCGAGGCCGATACGCTGCCCGAGTACTGGTACACCAGCCCCTTGAAGCGAGATCTCACATTCCCTGAGAGCCTGCTGCCTGACGGGGACGGTCAACCGGTATCCAGGCAGGGAGTCGTAGTCGACAGAGAAGGGTTCGAGGGGATGAAGGACGAGTACTACCGCCTCAGAGGGTGGGATGTGGAGAGCGGCCTTCAGACCCGCGCCGGCCTGGAGGCCCTGGGGCTGGGGGAAGTGGCAGACTACCTGGAGGCCGGAGGGCTTGTGGCGGAGCCGGCGCGGGGCCGCACAGCGAAGAGCAGCGGAGGTGATGAATGAGGCTGCCGTCTCAGCCGCGCGGACCTCTGCTGCAGGGCAGCATGTGGCCGGGTTGTGACGCAGTCCGGCCCCCGACACTGCAACCGGGTGGATGGAATGCAATGGAAGCCGCCATCCCCTACCCATTGCGGCGGGTCTCCAGAGGAGACTTCTTTGAGTTTCGTCCCGATGGGTGTGATCGCGATTGTGTCGCCTGGTGATGACCTCGGGAC
>Ga0180431_10001547_pt1 | contig 32004 bp, 39 predicted proteins | sample SS_ome_11_FD_132459 | JGI IMG/M metagenome (GOLD analysis project Ga0180431, IMG submission 132459) | Hypersaline lake sediment archaeal communities from the Salton Sea, California, USA - SS_1_MS_1 metaG | ecosystem: Environmental > Aquatic > Non-marine Saline and Alkaline > Hypersaline >... | reverse complement strand
TTCCTCCATTCCCGGCTGTGCTGATAGTTTCTCGGGAACAATATACCTGCGTCTTATTGGGTATAAAATTGTTTCACTCATTATTTAGGCCCCACAGCCTTGACATCGTTTCCCTCTCTCACAAACACCACCACAGTATTCACACTTAACCTCCGATAGGTCTTCCGACTCCTGTTTCACGAACATCGGTGAGTCATTTATAATCCGCAACACCTGAAAAATCATTCCGGCTCCGGTATCGGGTCTTTGTCGAGCATCCGCTTTGTCTTGGGCCCAATCAATTCGTCCGGGTCCACCCAAAAGCGTTCCCCGTCCCGGCATAGCTGGTCTATCTTCATCTCCTCAAGATGTTTGATAACATCGCTTTCTTCCCAGCCGTTCTCAAGGAGTATCTGGTAGTTATAATACAAGTCCTCGTACATGGTGACGAATACTTCCTGCGACCAGTTGAGCCCCTCGCCATTCCACGCCTTACTCCTCAAGTCCACGAACCTCTGGAATATTCTCGGAATACTCCACTCGGAAGTAACCATCGCAACCCTGAGCCAGGGTGCAGTAAAACCAAAGATAGACATACCCGGTCTCTTGAGCTCCCATATCTCCCGTATCTTAGCTACGGTTGGTATGGTCTTATACGGGTACTCCTCGATGAGTGCGTCCCGGAACTCCTCCAGGTTCTCGTGAGCCACGTTGTTTCGGACCCACCCCCGGATAGCCTCGATGTTCTCCTCGTTTGCATCCTTGTAGTAATTGACAAACCATTCAACCAGTTCTTCTGCGAGCATCAGCTTCCTCCTTCTGGACTTTAGTCAGGTACACATCCATCTTTTTCTTACGCTCGTACTCCTCTTTCTTTTCCTCGTCTATCAACATCTCAAGAGGTTTCGCCTCCGGCAGGAATACGGGTAAAGCGTTGTCCTGCTGGATAAACTTCCATAGCTGCCAACGATAATCAAATTTCTGCCACGGATTACGGAGTACCTGCGCATATAGTTTGATAGCCTCAACCACCTTATCAACCCCATACATCTCTATTATCTCGAAATGCTTTAGTTTAAGGTATCGGTTTACCACCTTTTCTTCGTGCTTGATGAGTATATCCTCGTTATTCCACGCTTCAAGGACTGTTCGGACTATACTTTCTTTTTGGTTAAAGCATTTCTCTTTTTGGTTAAAGCATTTAGGGTCTGAAACCGGCAGGCGGGTGGACGGGTGACCGGTTTCGAGACCACCGGTATTGGGTTCAAGTAAAACTGTTGAAGTTTTGACTATTATGTACGTCTTTTCAAACCTCCCAGCCTCGTTTTTCCTCTGTCTCTGCTCGATTAAATCAAGGTCAAACAATAAACTCTTTGCCTTGAGCAACCTATCCTTGCCCCACTTCAAGCCCTGCCGTATATACTTATTGTTGGCCCATACAGAGTTGGTTGCTTGTCTTCGGGCGGTGTACATCAGATGTAAATAAAGCTGCATTGCATCCACTCCAATCCTCCCGTGTTCAATAAACAATTCATACTTTGATACCGTAAGCCAGATAAGATCATTGTTAAGATATACTCCCCCGTCATTATTCATAAACTCCCCCTGAAAAATAAAAAGTGCCGACTTGGTATGCTATGTTTGCTAGGACACAGCAGTCGGCACTTTCCTATTATTCCTCCACAAAATAATAGCATCATACCTTTCACTCTGCCCTAGCATAATCCAAAATAGCACACCAGGGGGTATTGTCAAGAAATTTTATTACATCCTTATCACAATAATTAAAAGAATCACGAGCAGTATAATATTGGCAAGAGTTATCACGGTCGCAGCAAACAGGATTACACCGGGCCTCATCACAGATACCCCAAGTGGTATAAAACAATCCCGAGAATCCCTCGCCCTATGAAAATAAGAATAGCCAAGGTAAGAATAGCAAATATAGCTGCCCCAGCCATAAAGGCGTAATCATCGAAGTCACGCTCGTGGTTATCAAAATTAAAATAATCCCCCATCACTCCCCCTTCGGCCTTGAGAGAAACTGGACTTCCCGGGCAACTATCTGGATAATGCTTCTCTTTGCCCCCTCGTCCGTTTCCCATCGCCGCTGTTCCAGGTTCCCGGAGACTGCGACCTGGTGGCCCTTTCTCAAGTGCTCACTGACGACCTCGGCTACCTTTCCCCACGCCACGCAGTTGAAGAAGTATACGTTCTCCTTTTCCCCGAACGTCCTGTTGTTTGCGATGGAGAACTCACACACTCCCTTGCCCGACTGGGTATACTTTAGCACCGGGTCCGCCGTAAGCCTGCCTACAACATTTACTGAATTTTGGTCAATGGCCATATCACTCCTCCTCTGCAAAGATTTCTATGTTTGTTGAATCTGCATAGCGCTCAAGCTCTTCCTTCCAGCACAGGTTCCTGAACTGACAATAGCCACACTGCCAGTCGGTTCGGTACTCAACCTTGTCCTGCTGGAACTTGGTCTTGATTTCGCCATTCTTGATGGCAGCACGGTACTCTCTATCCGGGAGTTTCCCTAACTCAACGGCCACTTCCAGCTCCCGGAACCGGTCAAGGTAATTACCCAAAGACTTCGGAAACTCTTTCCCGTCAACATAGACAGTGCCAAAATCGTCACGAGTAATAACGAACTCTAACCGATAGCCGTCGTCTCGGCTAACATAAATAAGACGCCATTCCCTGGTGTGAAACATGTGCATATACAGTATGCACTGGGCAACGTGATCGTCCTTGGCTCCATTCTCCTTAATGGCCCTGACTCCATTTCCATAACTGGTCTTAACCTCAATACCAACCCGCTCCCCTATCGGACCCAGCAGTCCTTTCTCATCATTGATTATCTCGTCGGCCTCTCCACTGATGGGATAGTTGAGGTCTTCAACGTCAAGTTCGGCCTTCATTTTCCCGAGGAGTTCAAGCCCGGTTTTACTGAGCCACTCCCTCAAAACTGACTCACCGGCGTTCCCCATGTCCATCTTCCATCGACCGGACGGCGGTATGGGGTTAGACTCTTGTGTCTCGGTCCACTTGTAAAAAAGTTTCCTGAGACACATGGTTGCCTCCGACGGCCAGTAAGACCTGCGCTCCCGGGTCTCCTCTTCCTCGGCCATCATTTGCTTTTCAATCACATCAATTACTTTCATATACCCTTCTCCTTATCAAATTTTTTCATGCACTTGGGACAATTCCTTCGTGCATCCTTTATCATTTTTACGTAAACCTCTCCACACTTGTCGCATGTTGACTTCCACATACGGAAGTGGGTTACGTATCTGATACGATACTTTTGCTTCTTTCCCCCTCGAAGAAAATCGGCAATCCCCCGGCTGAACTTGCCACGGCTCTTGTTCGCCTCAGCCTTCTCCTGCTTCCGCTTTTCCTTCGGGAGAAACTCATCCCCCTTCTCACGCTTCTTCTTGAATATCTTAATCATAGGGAACCTCTTCCCCGTTAAAGGCATCCTTTACTGCGTCCACGCCCTTGTCCAGGTCCGACTTCTGGTCCGTAATGGGAACGTTATCATCGTCAATCTCATCCCGGAACGCCTTGGAGCCGACACCATACAGTGCTGCTGCTTTCTTGAGGGCATTGGTAATGGCCCCCTTGAGTGCGTCACTGTGCAGGATTGCGACATGTCCACCTGCCATAGGTCTGCTCGGCTTTCCGTCAATGATGATTTTCAGCATGACCGTTATCTCCCACTTGTTCTTGCCTGACTGCTTGTACTTTCCCTTCTCGGCATTGACCACGACTATCTCGAAACCCCAGTCGAAACCGAGAACTTCATTCAGCATGTCGGCGACGTACTGGTACGAGTAGCCGGTGGTGTCGTACCCTCGGCCAGTCTTATTCCCCTTGGTCCTCTGAACCGCCTTCTCGGGAAGGTCCGCATACAGTCCTTTCATTTTTTCGTCCATATAAATCCTCCAGAAATAATCGTTGTTTGACATGATACAGCGCTTGCCTGATTAAAAAAGTCTGAAACTCCCGAGTGTTGTCATACGCCTTGCTCATTTTGTGAAACAACTCCTCGGCCAGAGTTTCGAGGGTCAGGTCCAATCCTCCCCGGACGGCCTTGAGGTTAATGTATATCTCCCCTTCGAGGTATGATCCGAGTATGTCTGACTGGTTGTTGTTGGCAACAATCACATCGTTTCTCACTATGTCATACCCAGCCCTGTGGAGAATGGAAACGGCCTCTTCGATAATCTCCTCATCATAGGCGTTCAGGCAAACATCCTCCCAGCCTTTCAAGCTCTGCTTTGATAACACGCTCTCGATGGTGAGAACTTCTTCCCTCTTGGACAGATAGCCCACCCATGAAAGCGGCAAAACAAACGGGTCAAACGATACCAGGTGGTCCCGGTACAGCTTGGCCTCTTCGGGAGTGACAATAACAGCGTCCTCCAGGGCCATAGCCCAATCGCTGCTCGGGGTACAGTGGTCGAGTGCGCTGCACTCTTCCAGACACTCGTGGTCTTCCCGAAGAAGTTTCAATATCTTCTTCTTGGCGTGAACCGGAGCATCATCCAGAAGTTTTTGCAGTTCCCATCGAACATCCCACAGGCTCGAAGACCGGTCTTCCCCCACCGCAACATCGAAGAGGTCATAATCATAAACGGAGTTTACCTTGTTGGTATATACCCGAACGCCCTTCCTGAAAACACTGGCGTCTGAGCCCGGTTGTTTCTCGTAGGCAATACCATGATCGTTCTGGAATACAGCCTTCCTGTTGAATGTGAAGGTCTTGTCCAATACCTGCTCGAAGTAATTCTTAACTCCCTCGATAGCAGGAAGGAAGACTCTTGTCTTTCCTTTCTTCCCGGAAATGGTGTCCGCTGTGAAAAATCGGTAACCACCTTCGTCAATGGCGTTGCATATCAACTCCCTGATACCGCTCGCCAGGTCCCAGTTGAGAACGCCAATCTCCGAAGTGAATCCTGCGGGGACGGTCTTTCTGCCAACCTTGACATATACCATCTTGCATGTCTTTCCCCTGAACTTCTCTTCCTGCAAAGAGAACTTCAATCTCTTGAGCCCGGTAGTAATGGTGATGTTGTCCTGGAACCGCAGCACCGCAGCGAGACCATACTTGTTGCCGGTTCCAAACTGCCCGATGGTTTCGTCTTCCACGGACTTTGAAGTCATACCCATGACGAAAAAACTTTTCGGTGAGGCTTCTCCGTCATTCTCAATTACATAATAATTTTTATCCATCTGACTTCTCCTTTAATTGTTTTTTCATTTCTTCTCTTTCTTCTTTTTTGAAACCATTGATTATTGTTTTCAAATAAACATCGGTTTCAATCGTTATCTCCTTGCCGTCGATGTGAAATACCTCTTTCACTTTTTTATTCCATAATATTTTTCAATGGCAATCTCGATAACGTTCGACATGGTACGGTTTTCCTTTTCGCAGGTCTTGAGAATCTTTTCCCTTAAAGAAGGTTTCAGCCTGACTCCCATGAAAACCCGTTGTTCCTTTTCATTCTTCATTTTCCCTCCTTTTATAATGTTTACTATTGTTAATATATAAACATTGTTTTCGGTTGTCAACTTTTTTTTTCAAAAAGGAAGAAAAAAAGAACCCCTGGGTCCCGAATCCAGAGGTTCAATCAATAGGAGAAGTTACAGATGTGCCCCAAAATAGCCCCATACTCTTGCGAAACAGGGGTGTTCAGGGGGTTTTTAAGGAGAGCATAGGGAATACCCCTCGAAGCGAAATAAAACGCCTCTCAGGGCTATTTTTATTTTAATAGATAATATCCTCCAATTGCCATCCCGACTCCAAGCGGTATCAAATACAGCTTCCAGTTTCCGGCGGTAGCAACTGCGTCAATCTCGAAGTCACGAGTGGCGGTCTTGCACTGGTCGTAAGCCTTGACCCTCATCAGGGTCCGCTTAACCATGTACGTCTCGATGGTCAGTTCGCTCAGGAAACATTTCTTTAACTCGACCAGCCTCTCGTCGTCCGGCAACGTCAAGACTTCTTTGACTCGGTGAATCTTAGTAGTAGTAAGAGTAACAGGAGACACAATAATACGACTGGTTCTCTTAACATAAGAATGATACGATATAATTCCAATGGCATAGGCGGCCACCGCTATCAGTGCGACGTATCGAAACCTCATTTCTTACCCTCTGTTTTCACCGCACCCTTCTCACAGTGGAACTTGCCCCAGTCGATTGTAAACGGCACAAAAATAATAAGTGCTATGATGGCAAGCAGGGCGAAAAGCAGGAACACCTGTTGCCGTGTCAACTTAGGGAACTTGTCAATCAACTTATCTTTCCATGTTTTTGGCATCACAACCTCTCAATCAAATTAGTAAATATTCTTTTCTTTTTCACGAACCACTTCTTTGCCGGGTACTCCATAGTATTCCCGTCGTGGTCCTTGTATTTTTTCAGTGCATTACCAAATGGGTCATGCACAATAATAATGTCATCGCCATTGCTTTCTTCCCGATACCCAATGCAGCAGCACATGTGACCGCCGCCAAGAAGGATTGGGAACTTGCCACGAACAACCGAGGGATATTCGAGCTTTCTCTTGAACGTTTCCCAGGGCATGTTCTCATAGAAGGTGGACTTGAATCCGTGCTTATTCATAAGCCGGTTGAATATCTCGTCCTCGGCAACCGCCACCATTCGTACCGCCTTGAGGTATTTAAGGAGCCACCGTCCATACCGTGACGCCGCCTGTTTCATCCATTTCTGCATGGCATCCGACTGCGATACCACATACAGATAGTCTTCGAGTTGCTGGTCCTCTCCGCATCCAATGTCCTGCGGGGTCATACCGATTGAGTCGAGACAGTCCTGCATGGAGATCGCCATTGAGGTATTGTAGCAGGCCGAACGCTTATACCATTTATTGTTTCGCTGTGTTTTATAGGTAACACATGGAAGTCTTTTCATCTTCATAACTTCGCCTCAGTTCTGAGTCGGTTAAAATAATATTTAAACCTATTTGACAGGTAGCCCGGTGAACGGTGAACATTCCTGAAAAGCTGAGTGCGCCCTTCACTGTCAAGGACCCTCCACTTATCAAAAAACATTTGTGCCCTTACCTTCTCCGGCTGGTTTCTCGATGTCAAAATCCAACTTCGATTCGGTACTCCAGATAATATCCTGGCTGTTTTATATCGCCGGACCAGCCGCTGCCTGTCCTCCACCGGCTGACCCATAACATACTGCTGCAACCTTTGAAACCCTCCGGCAGTCACGTCGTCAGCCATTTCGTCTATCGTCTTGTTCTGAACAAACAGCCTCGATCTCTCCTCGACTCGCTGGCCCTTGTACGCCTCTTCCTCTAGCCACCTCGTACTTGACTTTCGATAATAACTTCTTATCAGGGGGAGTTGGGTCAGCATTTCGTTCTGAGTTTGATACCTCTCTTCCTCTGGCATGGCATCAAATAATTTTTTGTAGCCGTACCCAACCATCGAGATAAACGGGTTGTTCCGGGTGAATATCATCTCCATTGAACGCTGGAATCTCTTTGGTGAAAGGTCCTCATAGCTCTTGCCAAGGTTTTGGAAAAAAGGGTGTACTGATTTATCAACCTCAAGGGACGGTTTAATATCTTTCCACCCCTTCCATATCTCTTCGTTCCTCCAGAAATCATAGTTGATACCATAACCCAAGGCTGCCCGGAGAGTTGTTGGCATTACACTTTCAGGGGTTACGGCAAGTATATCCCTGCTGGCTCGTGCCAGGGACGCCACATCGAAGTTATCAGTATCCCCCATCATCCGTGCGGAAAGCTGGGTAAAAAAAGTATGGAAGAGCCTCCCCGTTTGCTCCATCGGTAGCGTAAAAAAATAATATTGCAAGTCTTTGTGCTCGTCCCGCTCAACCCAAGGGGAGCAAAACGATAGATAATTTTCTTTGAAGTGATGGGGCATGGCCCGGTAACACTCGGGCATCATCCTGTTTGCATAATAAGTCCCGGTCGACATAAGCCACATATACCCAAGCCTCTTTGCGAACTCTACTGGACTTTGTCTCGCTGCCCTTGCCAAGCCTCGGGTAGCCAGGAACCCAACATTAAAAAAGGGAATACCGTTATTTAACGCCTTGGTAAACCATCCGCCTTGGTTAAAGTCCAGATAGTTTCTTGCTTGAAAAACAGCCTCGTCCATACCCATGTCTTTTCGCAAGCACCTCTTGACGATGGCAAGACGAGTCCACTTCTCGGAGAAGCTACTGCACGAACCCATGACCTCGGTCAATTTGCGAAGCCCTGGAATCTGAATAACACCCTGCTGTGTGAGGTAATCCATGTCCATGCCACGTTTGATAGCATTAACATAAAGTCCCCTCTTGAAAAGAAGATCACCCTTTACGGCGTTCAAGTCGTTTAACATTTGTCCAGCAAAAACAATAGGGTTGGAGTGATAGAGCTTTGGAAGAGTCATGTAGATATGCTGAACATCTCTGAATAAGTTTGCAACGGCAAAGAGTGGGTTAAGAACAGTCGCAGCAGCCCTTGTCGGCACTGCCCCCGAAAGCCAGCCGATGCTTTTGATAAGCAGGGTATTGGTCTCGGGGTCTCCAAGAATCCATTCCTTTGCAAACTTCTTGTCAACAAACATCTTGGCTGGTTTTCCTTTTACCATTGCAGCAATTTCCATCATATCCGCAGGGGTTTTTTCCAGTACCGCCGCTCTCCTTACTATGCCGTTGTTTGGAACATTCACCGCAACGTCGTGTAAGGACTTCGCAGCCCTGTTCTTGAATATTCTTGACTGCATCCGCCCAATGTAATTCTGAAGGAGTTCAAATGAATCCATATTTAAGAGCTTTTCTGTCCCCTTATCCGTTATAGCCTTCAATCCAGAAGAGTGAATTGATATTTGGCCACCGCCCTTTGGTGATTTCACAAGCGGATCAATGCGCTCTATTATTTCACGGGGATTATACTTTAACCCATCCCTCAGCAGGTTTTGAAAACTTTCCGCAGATATTAAACCCTCGTCCCTGAACTGGCAAAGGGCCTCTCGATAGGCCATCCAGACCCTTTCGGCTTTTTTGTATGCCGCCGCATAATCCTTCGGGTATGTTTTTTTCAAAAACGCAAGAGCCTCTTGGTGTTCGGCAACAGACCGGCCTCCGGGCATTTGCTTGACCCTGGACGCAACCTCTATTGTTCGTTCTGACTGAAGGATGGTGTCTATAATCCTTCGCTGGTTTCTGTTTGTCCCCTTGAATATTTGATTTCTTAAATTTGTTACAATTCTCTTTGCTTCCCCAGGCGCTCCTGCTGAGTTTACGAGATGAACAATCGTCTTATGACCGAAGTCTTTGTAATTGCCCCAGGCGCCAATAAACTCTTCCCTTGTCATCTTGCCCTCACGAAGCATTTCTTTATACAGGTTTTTCTGAGCCTTATCCAGCCCCTCCAGGGACCTTCTTACTGTCCCTGACCTGTCGAAAAGCGCAAGATTGAAACCCCTGGCAATGGCCTTCGCTTTCGATACAATAATACCGTCGTTTATATTCTCGACAAATAACTCCCTCTTCTGCTTGGTTGCCTGTCCATACATATCAAGAACATTCGCAGCACCTACATTCCCATCCTCGAAAGCTGCTTGGGCGTTCTTTCTATAGAACTCCTCGTTTGGCCGGAATATCTTTTGTATGGGGCGAGAAACGGTTTCTTTCGCTATTCCATAGCCCTCTTTTACTGCCCTCGCTGGCTTCTTCACAAACTCGGGGAGTTTCTCGACCATTGCCGAAACCTTCTCCCCCTTGGCTACCTGCTTCTCTATCTTTGTTGCGATCTTCTTCGCTTCTTCGGTCTCGTACTTTTGTATGGACGCCTTGATTGTAGATATATAATCCACGCCAGGCTTATATCCCTTGGGATACATTGCCGCAAGGTCTTCCATCGCCAGCTTTGGGGAAAACGCTTTCTTAACCAAGGCCGAACCTGCCTTTTTGGCGAGACCCTTTGCTACCGCCGTACCGGCCATGCCGCCAATATAGGCTGGGAACAATTTTGGTTCCGTGGCCATAACCGCCCCCGCCACACCATGCAGTATTGCTCCAACCTTGCTTCCTGCACCCATCGTCATGGCATCAATCAGCCCCCAAACAATAGGCGATTCCCAAACGGATTTTTGGGTTTTACCCTCGAAGGCTGCTGTCTGAATCTGTCTCTGCTGTTCTTCTGGTAGTTGGGTTAAAATTGCCTGTCGCTGCTCCGCATCCATATTTCGGAACTGCTCAAGAAAGAAAGCCGCCTTTTCCTGCTGGGTAGTTGTTTCTTGCCAGACTCTTTCCGAATCCTCGGGGCTAACTACCGGCTCACCCTCAACAACCTGGCCTGTGTCAAGAACTTCAGGCATCTTGAAACCTTCATACTCGGCGGGCTGGTCAGCCGGGGGAGCCATAACACCTTTTGACTCCACTTCATCCATCATTTGATACATGGCCTGATAGACCTCGGCTTTCTGCTCCGGGGTTATATAGGGATTGTCCTGCTGAATCCTGCTCTCGATATAGGCGTCAGCAACTTCCTTTTTCTTCTTTGGGTCGGTTAATGCCTGGTACGCTGGCTGGCTTATAATTTCTTCCCAACTCATCTAGGATATATCCTCACTCCATTTACGACTCTTTCGCCAGTATTTGCCTGGGGCTTTCTGTAGGGAAATTGGGTCCCGCCTCTTGGCATACCTGTATAATTAGGAACTACCTGCTCGACCCTGTTTGGAACATTAATATTCACTCCAGAGCCCTCTGTCAAGTTGCTGAGATACTGCTTCGCTCCCGCCGACTGGTTGGGGTCCCAAGACCGACTGATAACGTCTATAGCCTTCATGGTATCCTTCCGGTTTTGAAGAATGTGTGCCTTATGACGCTTTAGCTGCCATGCCGTCTGATACCATCTGTTCCATCCGGGCTTCCTTAATACTTGTCGTACCTCAGCCGGTGTTAAGCGTCGTGCGTTCTGGCCGGGTCGGATGTCATAAAGTACGAGCCCCCCTCGACCACGCTTTTTAATTAAATCTTCATACTTCTTTATCTTTTTCAGGTAAAGCCTTTCTGCCTGGTCGGCTTTCAGGTGACCCATACGGCCCGCTCCGGCGTCCATCTGCTCTTGCCAGTCATAAGCCTCGTTCAGTGAGGACAGTGCCTCTTCCGGGGTCTTGGCTTCCCGAACCTTCTTCATTACCATGTTGTAGAGGTTGGCTGTTTTGTTTTTATATCCGGCCCCCGGCAACATCCGCCAATCCTGCGGGTCCTGATTTTCCAAGGCGTCGTCCATCATCTTCTCGGCAAGCGCAGCCTGCTCTTGAGTAGCAAACTTTTTCTGTTCAGCCTGAACCTTCTTCATCCATTTCAGGGCCTCCTTCCTGGTAAAGCCCTTTTCGGGAATAGACGTTGGCTCGACATCAGGAGTGGCCGCCCTTACCCGAGTGGCAACCCTTTCTCCCTTCATATCCTTATCCGTTTCCGGAGAAATGGTTTCTCTGTAAAGAGCATCGTAAATACTTCCACGATTATCGCCACCCCCGGTTGGCCTCATGGACAAATACTTCTGCCAGTCCTCTCGGCTCATGCCTTCGAGTGATTTCTTAAAAGCCTCTTCTCCGGGTTTTTCCGATACGGTAACCCCGTGTTTTTCCTTCATTCTCTTCTTCCATTCGTCCGAACCAACCTCGGGCTCTGCAACCCATTCGGCAAGTCGGGTATACCAAGGCTTCACAGTCCTATCTCGAAAAATGCTATCAAGGCCCATGAGTCTCGCATACTCTTCCGTATCGCCCTGCCTGGCTGCAACGTTAGCCCTCTGTGTCTGCATGTTTTTATAGCCTGTATAAGCGTTCCATACCGACATCAAATCGGCAAGAGAACTTCTTCTTGGTTGAATTACCTGTAGTGCCATACTAACCTCCTAGCCCGGTGGAGCCATAACCGGGAAACAGCCTTTTCCATAAGTCAAGGTCGCTATCTGGTGAACCAAAACTCGCCAATTGGTTAGGGAAGTTCTGGCCGCCAGTCATGGCCTGCACATTGTTCAGTTGCGCAAGACCAGGCCCCGTTCCTCCGGCACTCAAATCTGCGTTGGGAAGCTCCGGCGGGGGCCCTCCAAATATCTTCGTCCCCAGCGAGGCAAGAGAAAGCGCCTGCCCTATTTTATCTGGCTGAGGGGCGGCATTGAGTTTGCCCCCCACGCTCATTACCTGGGGCTTCCTCCTCAGGGAGTTCACCGCCATTGCTATTGTCAATGGGTCCATGATTCCTCCTTACAGCCCGAGTAGTCCAAGGCCAAAAGCTCCCTGGCTCGGCATATAGGCCGTGCTTATTGGCTGCTGCGACAGGAGCCTGGTGGCCATCATCTCAGGAGTGAACTGATAAGCCTGGAGCATCCTGTTCATTGCGCTCTCTTGGAGCCCCCTGCGTGCCTGCTCGTCCTTGTATTGAAGGTCCGCAAGGTTCTTTGCCAGCATCTGCTGTGTTCCCTGCAACGCCTTCTGTTCAGCCCCCCTTCTCGCCGTGGACCAGTAATTCTGACCCATCTGCTCGCCAAGGGTGGGTACGGTTACGTCCTGGTACTCCTGCATGGCAGGCTCATATATATTTCGCTGAAAAAACTCCCGTGTTGCTGCCGGATTAACCTGCGTTGAGGGCTGCCCTGACATCAGTTGGTCAAGTTGGGGCCTGTATGCCCCGAGGTTCTCACCATAATATTGCGACATCTGGTTCGCAAGTGCGGTCTGCTGAGGGGTCCAGCCGGAAGAAGACATGGTCTTCCCTTCCTTTGCTCCGGCAGCCATCCCCAAGATACCACCGCCACCCTGACCCGGTATAAATTTACCTGCTCCACCCATATCAGTCCTCCTCTAAATGTTTCTCAAGCACATGGCCGCACACCTTAAACCCCTTGGACTTTTCCACGAGGTCAAAGCGTTCAATCATCCAGTCGGGCTCATGCGCTGTTTCATATTTCACTCTATAGACTCCCTGGTCGGCGGCCCAATCAATTAAATCGTTGACCAGTTCTTCCTTCGCCTCTTTGTTTTCAGAATAAAAATTCTGAACAAAACATGTGGGCGTCATTATTTCCTGTACAAGATAAGATACATGAAAGCCCTTAATGCCCTCACCATTCTTGCTCACACAAATACGCAAGGACGGGTTATTAATGTTTAGCCGAATCCAGTGGGCCAGTTCCCCGGGGGAGTAGTTCACCTTTCCCCGCTTGCAAAACTTCTTTAAAAATTTAAAAATCCAGTTTACTTTGTCGGGACTGCTTATTCTGTAAATCATCTCCTTACCTCCAATCCTGTAACCTCAAACCCTGCAATAAGGTCTTCTATTTCAAACATCGAGCCCGACACGTTCTGTATCTGCACTCGAATCTGCTTGCCTCTCTGCATCCACGCAATCGCCTTGTCCTCCACTGCTCCATCCCCGGTCATGGTGATGGTTCTCCAGTCGGACCAGTTATCCCCAAAGTCCACAGACACCCTCATCTGTATGTCTCCAGAAGCCTGAACCGAATGGGTGAACAGCATCTCGATAAACCCCTTGGCCTGCTTCGGGTCGTCGAACTCAAGGTCCGCCGTGGTGAACCCGGCGCTAATCGCTGCTGCGTTGTCAGTTACATAGTTCTCATCGAGGTCATAGATATACCCGTTCAATCCGCATAAGGCCGGTACGGGTACTCCACCGACAACGGTCTCATCTCCCCAGGTTCCAACCATATCAAGCCATCTCGTCCCCACGGTTACGTCAACCCATCGTTCAGACGTATCCAGGGAATAATCCCCTCCCCCACTCATGGTATCATTCAGGGTCCAGATGGTCCAAGCGTTCTTTTTGTAATCAAAGCAATAACACTTATTTATATCTGTGCCCGAACCTTCTACTACAAATAGAAGATACAATGAATACTCCTGCATGGCAATAGAAAAAAACTTATTCATGCAAGTTTTATTGATATTGTCTATCAGATAGTCAGATATGCCCTTGCCTACGGGTTGGAGATTCATGCCGTCAAACACGTAGACGTTATCGTTCCCGAGAAAGATTAGAAACTTGCCCTCGATTACCTGGATAGTCCGTCCCGCAGGACACCCGACTTTGTAGAACTTGTTCTCATCAAACAGGAATGGAGCAGCAGCGTTCCTGGCGTCATGCCAGACCTCGGTGATACTCTGCTCCTTGAAGACATATAACCTCTTCTTGAGGAGCTTTAAAGCGGTAATCTTGGTCTCATCACGAGTAAGCATAGTGATACCAGAGCCAGTACCGCTCCAATCAGAAGGGTCGCCTCTAACCGAGTAAGCAATGCTCGTAGGAAAAGGCGTTCCGGTATCAACAATGTTAGCAAGAAATACATGGTCTTCATAATACTCCACAAACTTTCCTTGGACAGTCGCCAGGTCTACCGGCGCAAGCGCTGTAAACTGAGGGGTAGCTGCTAAATCCCGGAACTTCATAACTGGGTCAATGCCATTCGATACTATAAAGATATTGTCGTTTACCGAGCCGTCGATGGCCACGGTCCAGTCAGGAACATTTTGATAGTTCGATATGTTTCCTCGGAAACACATGCGGATAACATAATTGACATTGCCGCCAGTGTTAGGTCCGGCAGACTCAAGGGTCAGTGCTGTCGGCGTATCAAAGCTCGCAACCCTGTACCATGTGGTAACTGCGTCCGGGTCCTGTGTCCCAAAGCCGATATAGTAAACGAGGGACGGCCAGTTGACGTTGTCCCATGCCGAGGCTGCACCGGTAACTGCGGTAGTACCTGCGCAGGCCGCCTGCCCGGTGGTGTGGATAGGGGTTAAAAAGAGCCAAGTGTCCGAGCTCCCTTGATGGTAATAAATATCGGAAGAGGTCAATGCTAATAGAAAATTGCTCGTCGATGAGAGCTTGTCAAAGAACTTTACGTGTATGGGCACACCAGCCAGGGGAAGGTTCGTTCCCAGTTCCCGATACCCAAATCGCTGTCTGATTTTACCGTAAGTAAGCCATACGTTATTACAGTCAGATAGCTGGTCCTCGGGAATCATTCGAGGATGGTCGTCTATGTTGACACCCTTGAATGATTCTATCTGGACAAATGTTTTACTGTTGTGTCTTACCGCTTTCATATCATAAACCAAAACCCACAAGCATATAAATAAAGAGTGCCCGTTGTGTCATAAGCTACCTTTCTATTCACAGAAGCAATCGTCACTTTCTCCTGTAAACCACCCCCACTTGAATACGGGTAAGCCTGAAAACGATAACCGCCATTCATATATCCATAAATTGTAGTAACTACCACAGCAGCAGTCTGATAATACATTACATCAAGGTCTCTTGTGTTCTCTGGAAAATAAGCAGAACTATCGACTTCGGTTGTTGCTCCTGCTGTACCGGCGTTAAGAAACATAAGATATGCACCATAATTAATGTAATTTCCTTCTTGGTAAAAAACTCTAAAATCACCAGCCCCATCGTTGTACACAGCACTTATCAGTTTCTTCTTCGTATACCCTGTGGGCATTGTCGGGTCAGTGTGACTGGCTGACAACAGGCATGAAACTCCCGACTCTCCCTGTATGGCCCAGATATAATACCAGGTGCTTACCGCCTCAGCTCCAGTATCGAGGCCACCAGCGCCGCTGGCTGTTATATCAACCGTTCCGCTATACCCCTCGGACTTGATACCCTCGATGAAGAGAGTTGTCCAGGAAATACTTACGGTCGCAACAGTAGCCCTGGATATGGTAAGGTCTTTATACAGGACTCCATACGAGTTAAGGTGTTCAAGCATATCGAGCAGATAACCGAGGTCAGAGTGTATGCGCTTATACTGCTCCTCTATCTGCTCATTGGTCCCCTTCGCATAATTCTCAGATTCGGGGTCCGCAAGAACCTCATCATCTCTGGTGGTTAGCTCCACGTTATTGCCTCAACCTCCTCTATGGTTTTAGCTGCGTCAATAGCCTGCTCTTTTTCTGCGAGTATGTCATCGGCTGACTCTCCCGCTATTATTCGCTTCAAGATAGCTGCCTGCTCTTCTGCAAACCCCTTCTGAGCAGCAAGTACGCTTTTTCTTACTTCCTTGACGCTGTTTATATCCTTTTCCCATACCTCGCCATTAAAAACATAGCCGGGCCCGGGGGGTTCTATAACGGTATACTCGTCACCAACCTCAAACCCTATCTGGTGTACTTCGAGGCGAGCCTGTGACTGCTTGTTATAATAAATTCCACGATGGTCCGGCTTAACGGCCCACTGCTTCTTGTCTTCGTCCCATACGGAAACAAGGCCCTCGGAAACCTCTGGAGGCTCAACGTCTGTGGTGTTTGCTGGCATAAGATAAACTTCCTTGTCCTGCACTAACGATTCCGCCGGGTCAATTTGGGCGAAACTGCTCTCAAGAAACTCTTTGGTTGTTGGGTGGATGTGATAAATCTTCATAGTCTCTCCTTATGTAATTAAAATAGCATAGCGAATTATATACTTGAAATAAACATTCTCAGGCCGAGTATCACCAGCCCCGGTTAAAGACATATAATTATCAACCCAGGAAGCATCCCTGGTGTTTAAATACATCGTTGTGACAGCAGCGCCAGCAACATAGTTGGCAATCCCGTGATTATGCTGTTTGTATTGGTCGGTCTGGTAACTGCCAACATTATCCCCGGTGTTGCCTCCGGCAATAGCACTTCTCGTCCCTACATCGGGGTCATTGCCCGCACCATCATCATGGCCACGAATAAACCTGCCCCGAAGGTCTGGTAAGTTAAAGGTTGTGGAGCCGTCCCCATTGCCGTAAGCCGCTCCGATTACGGAGAATAAGTCAGAATACGTTGTTCGACTTATAGCGGAGCCATCACAAATAAGCCATCCGGCTGGGGCGACAGCGTTCCCATAGGGCACAATATTACCAACAGGAGAACAAACATTCGCCCTTTCCGCAATGGCCCTCTTGAACTCCCTTATCTCACTTGCGCCAAGATAAAAGTCGTCAACGTCAGCAGGGGCCGCCTCATCCCAGGTCTCAATCAAAACTCATCTCTCCCATACTTTATAATATGATTCACATAAACGTTTTTCGGCCTGTTCTCGTTTCCACCATCGGTCGTTGTGTTCTCGACCCAAGCGGCTGTAATGGCGAAGCTAAGTTGAAAGCAGGTTATTGCACCGGCCAGACCGTCACAATAAACTTCGTGTTTATGAGACCTATTGTTATTCGTCTGGTAACTACCGATATTGTCTCCAGTATTACCGCCAGCAATGGCTACCCTTGTTCCCCGGTCGGGGTCAGTGGCCTGACCATCTGCATGACCACGGATAAACCTTCCTCTCGTGTCTGGCAGGTTAAACGTCGTGGCTCCGTCCCCGTTGCCGAAAGCAATGCCAATCACTGCAAACAAAATGGCGTAAGTTGCTCTGCTTATAGCCGAGCCGTCACAAATAAGCCAGCCATCCGGCGGAGTATGGCTCCCCCATTCAAGAACTGTGCCTACAGGATAAATGTCATTCGCGCGTTCACGAATGGCTGTCTTAAACCTGCGTATCTGGTTGGCTCCATCCTTATAGTAGTCGTTGTCTCTCGGAACAAGAACGTCCCATGATTCAGCATAAGCCATTAGAATATACCCGAATATTTTATGATAGAAGTACAGTACACGTTGATAGGTCTTGACTCGTTACCGCCAGCATTATAAGTATAAGCGTAAGTATAACTGGGCTGCCCAATAAGTGCTGACGAATATCCGGTCGAACCGCCACCGGCGGTACGTCGATATAGCGTATGGTTGTGAGCAAGATACTGGTCGGTTTGATAGCTGCCAACATTATCGCCGGTGTTTCCGCCGGAAATAGCCGTCCTCGTTGCACGGTCCGGGTCGGTAGCCTGGCCGTTCGCCCGTCCCCTGGAAAACCTACCCCTCTTGTCCGGGAGATTAAAGGTGGTAGCCCCATCGCCATTCCCGAAAGCAGTGCCAATTACGGCAAACAGGTCAGCATAAGTAGCCCTGCTAATAGCGGACCCATCACAAACCAGCCAGCCCTCGGGCGGGGTGTCGGAACCATAGTCGATTATGGAACCAATCGGACTAAGAACGAGAAGCCGTTCCCTTATGGCAACTTTAAACTTGCGCAACTGACCGGACCCGTCAAATATGAAGTCGGTATCAGCGGGTTTTGCCTCATTCCATGTTTCTGTGTAGGCCACTAAAACCCCTTATAGTTCATGTCTCCACCCCTCGGGAACTTGTATTCCCAATCACGCTCCCGAAGGGTATCGAGTTCAATTTTATACTTTGTTGCAAAGAGATTGAGCTTCTTGTCGTAATCAAGAACGCTGCATAGCTCAATAACTGCGAGATAAATGAGGACCATTGTGGCTTCGTTCGTCACAAAGTCCTCTCCGTCGGGCCAGCCAGGGTTCGGTAGAATCCTGATGTACCGGCGGTTTAAAGTTAAGTCCTGATTTGGCGTTGGGTACAGGTACAGCCTGTTCCTGACGGTTTCGTAATGAGTCGGGTACTCCGCTTCCTCCGTCGGGTCCTGAAAGGTTGCCACCTTCTCGTGCCGGATAAGCCTGGTTAAAGGCTCTCTGCTGTGTCCGGTGCTGGCGTCCGTAAAATAGAACTCTATTTCCTTCTTGAACGTACCCGGCATCAAATAGGTGTTGTTCCCGGACGTTACCGCCATTGTATCTTCGTACTGCTGGAACCAGTAGTCCCATTCCACCTGTACTCGCCGGTGTATCTGTGCGATAAGCCCTTCGTCCCCCTGGAGATTGGCAGCAACACTCGTGGGAATAGAGGCCGTATCACCAAATACGTACCAGACTACTTTATTGTATATCTCCGTCAGTGTCATCTTCTTCCTCTGCGTCGTAGTCGTCCACAAGGTTCTCCTCGTCCAACTCGCCACCAATATTTTTAGTGGTAGTCTTCTTATGTTCCGGTTCCTTGTATTCGTCCAGGACCTTCATTTCCGGGGTTTCATCTTCGACCTCCGGCTCTTGTTTAACCTTGGGTCTTCCCCGCTTTGTATTCTTCGGGTCCTTGATGATGTTTACGATAAACCTGTTTTTCTTCCGCATCTTCATGTTCCCGTTTTCATCTGTCTGAATACGGCCCAACGCATCGACAATGGGCTCTTCAATGATAGCATCATTGAGTACGTCAATAACTGACGAGGGAACAATTACTTCTTTTCCTTCCTGAATGGTGAACCGGTTGCCATTAACGCCGACAACGATGTCCGAACCCTGCGGCATGTCGTTGTTGTAGACGATGATGGTTCCCTTGTTTTGTTTTCTGAGGTCTATGCCTCGTGCTCCTGGTATCATTTAATCCTCCTAAAATCCGGGGTGGGGGAGAGTCGCCCCTCCCCCGTCCGGTTATTCTCGCAATGCTTCGTAGTAGATGGTGTCGCCCACCTTGTTGAGAAACGCATTGGTTCCAATCGTGAAGCCACGACCGGTCGTGTTGTCGTTCTCATCCTGGGGAGTGATACCTCCACTTTTGATAAGCAGGTCCGAGTTGGTGTAATAGTTTGCAGTAACGTCGGCGTCAGCAAACCCGTCGGTTGCCCCGACAAAGCCTGCGACGTTTGTGCTCATAACCGTCACGTACATAAATATTACGTGGTTTGCGCTCGCTGCCGGAAGGGCTGCGATTGCAAGCGCCTCGGAAGCGTAACCAGCAGCGTTACCCGCCGCATCCGCACCAGAGTCAATGGTTCCGTCGGCTGCGATTTCCCAGCCAAACAGACCCCATTTGTTCTGAGGTATGGTGGTCGCCGTAGGTGCAGTACCAGCCGCAACAGCAGCCTTGCTGTACCCTACGCCCGCTATCCTGAAAGTAAATGCTTTATTGGCCACATTAGCAGCCGTAGTGCCTATCGCAGGAATGGGGTCGGTCATTGCCCCGTCGAGGCTCTGGTCCTCAAGGAAGCAACTCGCATCCGCCATTCCAGAACGCCAAGTTCCCAGCTTTCCGCCCATTGCATCAAACAGCCGAACCAAGGTCGGCTTAAATCCACATGCCACCGTAATCAAAGCACCAGTACCGGTTGTATATCCTGTTATTAGCTCACCCATACTAATCCTCCTCTTACGCCGTTGCCGTAGTTTCTATCCTGTACATGAAGCTGTCGTCCAGGATTTTAATGGTGGTTGCGGCCTTCCAGCCAGACGTGCTGTACTGGTCGAGGTAGTCAGTTCCAGAACCTCTCGGCTTTCTGATGTTTTCAAGCGCATGGCCTGAAAGCGGACAGATACCGTAAGCGTTCTTGGCGAAAATCAGGGTAATGTAAACGTCATTGGTTACACCACCGGTTGATTTCCAACCGCCACCTACTGCTGCACCACTGTCAGCGAAAACTTTGGCATACGTGGACATAATGAATCTGATGTTCTTATAGGCTCCTACCTCGTTAGGATAGGTCTCCTGCTGGCTGGCGTATTCGTGGACCGGGGTCCACCCTGTTATACTCTGGATGTCGTAATGGACATCTGGATGTATAATTCCCCAATAAGCTGCCCTGATAGGCGAAGAGGCATACTTATTCATGGGTTGAATCATCTTGGTAAAATGCTTGGCGTTTGCATTTTCCAAGGCCCGGATTACGATGTTCATATCGGTGTTGGCAATCTTGTTGTTGACTGCCAGCCGATTCGCAACGCCCGTGCCATACCTGACCTGCGTACCAGCAACCAGAGTTTCTCGATAGATAATATCAAGACTCTGTCCGGCGTTCTCCCCGAGCAGGGTTGCTGCTTCGGTAAGAACCTTGTCCTGGTTTGTCCATTCTACCATGTCGGTAATCTGAACCAGGTTACCATACTGCTTGATGGTCGATGTCAGGTCCGTCTTGGACAACTGCACTGCCGCAGGCGTAATGCCCTCGGTCAGAGGGGCAGTCGCCGGGTTCAAAGAATTATATCGTCGAAACTTGATTGTATCCCCTGAACCTGTCGGCAGAGGTCTGTTTTGTCCAAATAAGTTATGGCACAACTCCGGGAGTGCCCGAACCAAAAGAACCTTGTCATAAAAGGTCGATATGGCCGGGTCCACCTGTACGGTAGTTGTCTTAGGCATTTTATTCTCCGTTCATAACTCGTGTGATTTCGGCTTCCGTTTCGTCTGCCGTCCATTCTTTTATACGACGGACAGCATCAGCCTTTCGGTTGCCAGTCGCCCCCATATTACTCAGGGTTGGCGGCTTATTACTATTCTGCTGAATAGTCTGAGCAACCTTCTTTCCCGCTTTCTGTACCTGGTTCTGGATATAATTCTGATGGGTCATCCCAATCCGATATATCTCTTCTCCAGGGTCCGGCGAGTTCTGGATGAACGAGAACAGGCGCCCCGAGGGGTCATTCTTAACCATCTCGTCGCAGAGATTATAAACCTCGTTATAATCATCATGGGCGAGCCTAGCCTGGTTTATGCTCAACTTCGTGAGGGTTTGCTGTATGGCCTGGGCCGGTCTGTCAACATGCTGTTGAATCTGGCTCTCAAGCATTTGGCCAACCATCTTCTTTACGGTTGCAACATCAACAATATCCTCGTCACTGAGCCCCGCAAGGGGGTCCTCTTTTGTCTGCTGCTGCGGCAGCTGCTGCTGCTGGGCGAGCACCTGATACAGGTAGTCCCGCTCACGCTCAAGCTGCTGCCGCTTGTTTACTTCATCCTGACTCTTCGTTTTAAAAGCGTTAATCTGCTGCTCATACTCTTCCGGGGTTAATTGAAGTTCGGGAGCCTGCTCCCCCATAAGTTCGGGAACGGTCTCCTGGTGTCCTTCTTCTTTTGTCTGAACCGGCGGCTGGTCCCCACCCTGCTGCCCGTCAGTACCCACCGGCTGCGTGGGTTGTTCAAAGCCCGTATCTGGTGCTGGCATTTTTACTCCTCGCTACCCGTCGGCGGTAGCATTTTCGACCGATTTATATTAACCAAGGTCTGCATCGGAATAGGGAACCCAGGCAGGCTTTGTTATAGCCGTACTATTATGCTTGACACGGACTGTCGTCCCCGCCGCATTTTTCCCTATCTCGATTTCAACCCAGTAATACCTGTTTGAAGATTCGTGTTCGATAATCTCATACCGAAAAGCGATACGCTGAGATGAGGCGACCACCATGTCTGCGTCCTCCATGCAGACTACGGTCTGAGCCTCGCCCATCCCGGCGTCCATCATCTTTGCAAATATTTCGTCTACCAGTGACATAGTATTCTCCTATGGTATAAGGTCATTAAGCTTGGCTGTGCCGGAGTTCGGCACGGAGACCCTGTACTCTAAACCCTTTCCAAAATCAAAAAGATAGTAATTAGTTCCAATCATGTTTTCGCACTCAACCAGGATAACCTCGAAGAACCCTGCCGCATCAGGAGTTACCGTGATTTTCTCCTGCCTGAGTATGGTGTTTGTCTTATACTCAACTACGTCATTCTCAAGCTGCACCGAGAAGGTGTCCGTGCTCGGGTTACCCTCCGGGTCTATGCTGTAGCCATGCACGATACAAGTCTCAATCGTATCAGGCGTCTCACCGCCGTAACTGTAAGTAACATCAAGCTCATCAAGCGAGGGCATGGTAGAGCCGTCGTTGCTGTGAAGTAATGCCTTTATCCCCACCAGTGTGGATGATGTTACAAACGTCGCTTTGTTTGTCTCTATTTCCGCCGCCGTGTTTGCCTGAGCATAGGTTCCGTCACTCTCGACCCAGTCCAACCCGCTCCAATAATAATCGGTTCCATTCTTTGAAAGAACATACTTAACCTCGTCAGTGCCGGGCTTTGTGGACGTTTCGACAAATCCTTCAAGCTCGTCAGTAATAAAGGTGGAGTTGAACCTTATCGTCGGGTTGGTGATGTCATACGGAACGAGTGGTATATCGCTCCAATCGGGAGTATAATCGGCAGTGTGCTTAACCTCGTCGAATATCAAAAGGTCTGCCATTGAGTAGTCCGCATTGCCGGTGAGTGTTCTATTTTCACCGACTCTCAACTGCGTGGATGTTGCAGTCCTCGTCCCTGCCGTTGCGTCAGTATCTGCGGTAACACCGTTAATCAGAAGCCTGTGCGCTCCTGTTGCAGTATCTACATTCAACTCGACTTCAACCGGAACGCCAACGGCGTCTATATTATTTCCCGTCAACTGACAGAGCAGTCCGCCAGCAGAATTATATATCTGAGCTACAACCTGGTTTCCGGCGACATTTTTGTAAATCGTAACTTCGTTATTTGCGTTTACACCGTTACTGATATTAACGAAAAATTGAACATTGGCAGGGTTGCCGTTGTAGTTGGGAACATAGATAAACCTTATGCACCCGGTCTGCGCAAAGTCAGCATTGGCCGCCCCCGCATAATCGACATATTTGTTCACTGCGCCGGTAAGGTCCAATAGGCCAGCGGCGACGGCGGCTCCGTTAAAAGCCGTTCCGGTCAGGACCCCTGCTCCGAAAAGACCGTCAAGGCTGATGAAATCATTATAGAAGGTCGCTCCCTCGTTGGTCATGTAAAGATTAAAAAGGTCGGTAAGGTGAGCAGTCCCACCCGAGACTTCAATCTCGTCAGTATTGTAGGTATAATTGCCTGGTGTGGTGAATGGATATTGTATAGTCGGCATTATTTGTGCCTCTCGTCACAGAGTTGTCGTTGCGCTGCTATCTTTTCGCCGTTCTTCTCGGACATGGTGCATATCTCCTTTGTCCGGTCGTACAGTTCGTGAATAGCAGTGTCGTGCTTCGCATAAACATCCTGCCAGAATCTCTTCTCGTCCTTCTGGCCGTCTTGAATAACCTTGAACCGTGCGTCAATCTGCTTTATATTGTTCGACCAGATATACTTTAACAATGGCACGATAATAGCCACCACCAGAGTGTTGATAATAGATACAATTGTAGTCAGACTCAGTTCCATTAGACTGCCACCCGTCCATACGCAATAAAGTTTACATCAGCATCATCAGACCTAACTCCTATAGTATTCGAGTTCGCCATGTCTATTTCAAAGTCATAGACCTTTGTTTCACCTGCGAGAAGCGGATCCTCATATACCAGATTATCCTCATCCGCCCAGGCTCCAATAGCTCCGTCAATAAGGGCAATGCGAACATTAACAGCGTTTACCCCGTCCTTGTTACATGCGACAATCGAAACCTTCTCGACATACCCGGTTGCCGTGTACAGGGCGGTGTCGGTATCGGCAACTACCGTGGTCGCCCCGAGTCGCCTCCATCCACCATCGGCAGCATAAGTCTTACCAGTAGCAACGAAATTCACATCAACCGTATCTGACCGTATAAGTATTGAGTCTGTGGCGACCATGCCGCCTATGACGATTGTTCTGGTTTCGTATGATTCGAGTTCTGCGTCGTAAAGAATGTAGTCCTCATCAGCCACAGCACCAATAGCACCATCAACATGAGCAAGCCGCACGGCAACAACACTGTTATTCCTATTGCAAATCGTAACTTTGACCGACTCAGCATAGGTTGACGCCGGAACTTGGTAGAGTGAGATGTTCGTGTCGATTGCGTTTCCAACACCATCTATTTCCTCCGCTCCGAGCCGTGCGTATGTCGCAAGAACTCTTGGCTGGAGGATAGCGTATTGTCCAGCAACGCCAAGCCATCTTGTATTTCCCGCATCCGCCGTTGACAGGACGTACATATTATCATCCGTGTAGGCTGCTCCTGCCGACTCGTATCTGTATAATGTTTCTGTTTCAACAACATAGCATAAATCGTTATCCGTTCCGTTCGCCGCTTCCGCATTGGCGACAGTGGTAAACCTCCGGACTGCTATTCCCGCAAGCTCCTCAATGGCTGCCTGCGCTTCATCCGCAGTAAGAATATTGGTTGAATTATCAAAGAAAAAGCCATAAACATTCAGTGTTCCTCCGGTATTTGTCAATGACGCCATTATGGAGTTATAGACATTTACTGTTCCGCCGGACATATCCAGGTCTTCAATCGTACTTTGCTTGAACGTGATTGTCCCGTTGTCTACGTCAACATCTCTAACCGTGCAGTTCTCAACGTAGGTGGTTCCCGCATTAACAAAAAACCTGTTTACCATGTCACATCTGCAATTATACAGGTTAAGATTTCCAGACGGCTCAAGGTCTATTGAGTTCGCAAATCGACAGTTGTAAAAATCACCCTGGGATATATCAAGATATAAGTCAAAATAGCAATTATGAAACTGTCCATCAGCAGCATTTATATTAGCAGCACTGCCAGACCTGAACACACAACTAAAGGCAAATACTTCATTCGCACCGCTCCAATCACAATCTTCAATATAGCAATTATAAAGACGAAGCCTGCCGTTCGCTACGGTGGAATTTATAATATGAGTATTAACACAGGCTATCTGCTGACTCGCTCCAGGGTTCACGTTCGATACAGTACAATTATAAATAAGATACTGCCTCCAATCGCCAGAAATACCGGCGCTGGTTATTGTTCCCCAAAGAGTTGCAGCCTCCCCGATTCCAACAATAGCCACGTAAGCGGGGATGGCAAAGTTTTCCGTGTTGTGACCGGAAACGACCACCGACCACCGGTTAATTTGGCCGGGAGTCTGGGTCGCTATGTAGGCCAGGGCGCTCGCAATAGACTGATACCTTTTCCCCGTTACCTCTGCAACATCAGGATTAACAAGAACACTGTTTTTCATGCTGTAATAACCAGCACCACCAACTACTGTATTTAACTCGTCAATCGCCCCTTGAACATCGTTCGAGGTTAGTCCAGACCCACTATTGTCATAAACGATTTCATCAGCTTCGTAAAGCTCGAACTTGTCGACAATCTGTGCAATAGATATATTGCTAGCGTACTGCCTATCAATGCTAACTTGATATATGAGAGCAACCGGATACGCCGTAGGTACGCCTGACAGGACCCAATTCCCTCCTGCATCAAACGTTGTCGTAATGACAACACCCCCAGCCGTCCTCGCAGGCTCGTCAATCGGTCGTCCGTTGCCGTCGAGTTGGGTAATGAGGGCGTCTCCTGCTGCGGGGTATCGATTGAGGAGGACGGTGGCATTGACCGGGATAGCTGCTGCACCTGCGCCTGCGTTAATACTTTCGTAAATTTCGTAGATTTCATCCTGTCCCTCCAAAACAGCAAGCCTGGCTGAGATGTCAGCCACACCTAAAATTTCATGTTCGACTATATGTTTCCCAAGACCCATTTTCTATTTCCCCCACAGTCGGTTTAGCTCATACGTCAGGTCAGAAACCGTTTCAGTCCTGGGGTTATATCTGCTCGGGGCCAAAGGCAAAAAGCCGCCTTCTCCCGCTTCCGCACTACCAGGCGGATTCTGCGTTTCATACATTGCCGCATTTGCGGCATTGACAAGGTGTTCGAGCCCCTTCTGCTCCCGCATCCTTTCCATCATAGCGATCATTTGCGGCGTCAACATCTGGCCACTACCGGGCTGAAAGCCTCCCTGAACAAGGTCCTGTAGTCCCCGGGCCTGGTTCGCTGCCGCCTGCTGTACCATGTTGCGCATGGCTTGGGGATAAATAGAGTTCATAAAGTCCAGTTCGGCCTGCGCTGTTTGTTCCTTTTTCTTTTCAGGCATCACATACCTCCCTTATTGCGGCGGTCCCTGCGGGGGTCCCGGGGGAGCACCCTGCTGCTGGGCTGCCATCTGCTGCTGCTGCTGAATATACTGTATAATTTCCTGCTTGGTGTTCATCGGCAGGTCTGTTGCTTCTACCAGAGTTGTCATCGGAACCGGTAATCCCTGCTTGGCAAGCTCTGTCAGCACCATGAAGTTCATCACACGGTACGTCGGGCTGTTCGCAACCTCGTCCACCATGCAGTCGTACCTTGAGTTTTCCTTGGCCTCTTCCCACTGGGGCGGCAGTTCCCGGTTTATAATCCTTGAAATCTTTTCTGCTGAGTAATGGTTGTTCACAATGTCAATAACGAACTTGCCGAATCTTCTGTTTGCGTAACTCAGGGACTCAAACACGTCCTGGTTGGACATAATGCCCTGCTTCTGTCGAAGCTGAAGGGTAATGCCCGGCGCTGAAGCGCCCGTGCCGCCGCCTATCATGCCAAGAAGGTCGGGGTTCGGCCCCATCTCCCTCATGTCAAGGTTGTGCTGCTGCTCTATCTGCGCAACTGACGTTGGCAGTGTCGGAGGAGGAAGCTCGTTTACCTTCTTCCCCGGCTTTACGGCGATGGTCTTGACTCCGCCGCCCGCCGATTTAAGGTCTGCGGGGTCTTTAACCGCACCCTCTTCAAACCAGTACCCGGAAAGGGGCATTGACATAACAGCGTGCATAATGGCCGAACGGGACTTGTTGACTTCCCGCTGCGAATCCTTGAGGACCCGGACTATTCCCTGAACCTTCCACTCCCAGTCGTTGAATCCGGGCGCAAACCATCCCCATACCGGGATGAACGGATACTGCCGGGACTTATACGGCGAAAGGCCCTCGGATAAAATCAGCTTATTCTCAAGAACCATGATGTATTTGATAACCGGCAGCTTCCTCTTGATTACGGTAAGCTGTCCGTAGGTTGTCTCTGTTTCTGGAACCATCTCATCCGGGTATTCCTCGATGAGCTTCTTTATCTTCCCGATACTCTCCATGTCCTTTGTCCACTCGGTTATCTGGTTGGTGGTTGCGTCATGGATAAAATGCTTGAACTCGTATTCCCGATACCATTTCTCGATAACGGACATGCGGTTCTTCGTGGTGGACCTCGGCTGCTGTATCTTGAAGGCGTTCTCGTTGCCAGCCTTCATTGCGTCAATGTCTTTCTTGTACTCCGGGTAATCCATCTTGAGTGCGTCTTTATCGACCCAGGCGTGGCGAATAAGGTATTTGCAGTCCCGGAGGCCGGGGTGGGTAAGGTCAGGGTCAAAGTACATGCGGAAGGGGGACTCGCTGGTGACAATGAGGTCCCCGTTGACAATGTCGTCGTCATATACCAGTTGGGGATGGAGCCACCCGAGCCCGCCGATACAGGCGTTTTTAAAAGCCTGGGATTGAGAAAAGCCGCTGTCGCCGTCCGTTAGTACCCACTTGATAACCTCAGTGTAAACGTCGGCAAGAGCCTGGTCTGAGCCCTCGATGGGGCGAACCTTGATTTCATTCCGGTTCTGCATCTGGTAGCCGGTGATAACGTCAATGCCCTTCTTGATTTTGTTGATAGAGAGTATCGGCCTCTTCTCCTTCTCAAGCCTCTCTTTGTCTGCCTGCTCCCACTGGTCCCCGAGATACATCTGGAAGTCCTCTTCCATCTGCGTCATCAGGCCGTCGAGGTCAGTCGCAGTCTTGTCAAAGCACTCTTTGACGTCTTTGATTTTATCTTTGTCGCTCATCCTGCCATCCATGTTACGCCGTCGTCATAACGGTCTGATTCAAGCGGGTTCCACGCCTTTGTGTGAATCTCCGGCTCTATGGTTATCGGCGGATAAAAATCCACGTCGGCAGACTTCACCATAGAGAGCAGGTCCATCATGTCATCATGCGTGGAAAACGGAAACCGGGTAAACTCCTCGGTTATAAACTCGTGAATAAGGTCGTGCCGCTTCTCGTCTTTATCGTAATAAATAATTGCGTGAGGCATCCGAAACAGCCCTTCCTGAAACAGGGGAACGAGAATCTTTTTTATCCGCTCCTCTTTCGGAACCTTCTGGTGGTCGATGGGAACCAGGTTAAAGAAAATCCCCTCTTGGTCCATCTTCTCCTCGATGTACTGTATGTCCACTATGCCGGAGCCTGTTTTCTCGTAGTAGACGTCCTTGCAGTTCCACGTCCTGACCAGTTCCCGGAGAGTCCGCCATCGGTCCTGGAGGTCAAGCCTGTCTCGGACAAGGTCGGTAAGGAAGTAGTTGTTGAGGGGGTCAAGGTCGATTACGCCGAAGACAGAGTAGTCCGCCTGCGGCTTTGATGTCCGCGCGGGGTCAACGAATATGGCACGGTTGGTGGACGGGGCCCTCTGCGAATAGTATTTAATCCACTGCACGTCAAAGACCTGGTCTTCCTTGGCGAAGGGGCGCAGGAGCATCTGCGACGCATAGACGTACTTGCCCATGATTTTCCGCTTCCGCCGGAGTGTCTCGCCGTCCATGTAAACGCCGTGGCCGTCCTCATCCTCTGCCGGGTACTTCCTGACAAACCATTCGCCGGTCTCCTCAAGGTGCTGGTGAAGGTCTGCGAAGTGGTAGATGGTTCCCTTTATTCGGACCTTTCCGCCGAGGCGGGTAAGGTTCTGTGCGAGCTGGAATGAGTTCTTGAGCTTGTCCATCTGCTCGGGGGTGTTGACCGTCTTCTCGTTTACCATGTCGTCGAAGTCGAGAATGGCGAAGTGCTTTCCCGTCGGGAGGCTGTCGGTTCCCCATGCCTCAACGGTCGCCTCGGTGAATGTCCCTTTTCTCTTGACAATGAGCCCGGAGTCCTCGCTCCAGGTAAAGGCGAGTGACTGGCTCTGGCTCGCCGGGTTGGACCACAAGACGTCCGGGAAGGACTGTTTCAGCAGTTCGTTCTGCTCAAGGATAAATTTTATTCTGCGTAAAAACGCCTTCGCTATGTTTCGTGTTTCTGAGAATATGCAGATGGTGACTTCGGGGTCTTTGAGTATTTCCTGAATGTTTAACGCTATGGTGCAGATGGTGGTCTTCCAGTGCTCCCGGGCCCACAGGTCAAGGGTCATGTCGTTCTGGTCCTCAACCTCTTTGATTCTCTCGACAACCCAGGGATGGTTGCACTGCCGGATGTTCAGAATGAAGTAGAGCAGGAAGAAGAGGTCTTTCTTGCAGTAGCGCCTGATAATGCCTATTGCCGCCTCGGTATCGCCCTGGTCCCGGGCCCTGTTCAGGTCCTTGACTATACGGGCGTACTTGTACTTGTACCGGGCGCCCTTGTCTTCAAACGTGAACTCTTTCACTTGGTTCGGCCTGTGCCCTTGCCCCGCCTCTGGCCTTTGCCTTTTCCGGGGCCTCCTTTCTTGCAGCCGCCAGTGTTCCGGTTAAGCCTCTTGCCTCCGCCTGAGCCGTTGTTTGCTGGTCGTTTCTTAGCCATCGATTTCTCCTTCGACCGCAATGCGGACCTGTCGGCTCGGCACACGGTTTATCGCTATATCGAAGTTCTTCGCCTCGGGAAACTTCTCCCGGAGGATTGCTTTCATCTTCTCTACGGGCTCAAGGGTGAACTCGCAGTTCAGGTCTCTGTCCTCATACAGTACGACTTTCAATCTCAACCACCTTGTACTTGTCGTCGTCTACCCTGTCTTCGAGCTCCGGGTAGTGATGGAATATGTCAAGGGTGTGCTGCCTCTTCTCGGTAGCCTTGCCCTCCATCATGGTCGTGATGAACTCAGCAGCCTTCAGTTGGTCTCTGGCCGAATACGGGTGCTCTCCGTCTATGTCCTTGTCGTTGATGGCTATGTTCCAGAGAGCCTTCGCCAGGGCGTGAATCTTCTTGTGGCCGTGTATCTTCTTCTGGCCTTCCTGCTTCAACGCCTCTATGACGTACTCGGTGTTCTTCTTAGCCATTACTTATTCGCCATTATAGCCCTATGGTGCTTTACCGCCGCTTCCTTCGTTTTGTGGCACTTTATCACCGAACCCTTCGGCTTATCGGTCTTGCTTCCCTTCTTCCTGGGATGACCGTGGACTACTCACCAGTAGCCGTTTCGTTTCTGTATCATCACTCATCCCATAGCGGAGGATACCCGAGAGCTACACGCTCCTTGTTCAGCTCGGTAATCATCGTCGGGGTCCAGCCATACTTATACAGCCATGCTTGAACTTCTTTCATCTTCATAATATGAACTCTGAGTACATATTACTGAAATACTGAACGGATGTCAAGTGTAAATTTGGTGTGTGGTGGGTGTGGGGTGTTATCTCAATAAAAACGGGTGAGGCCGATACGGTGCCCCTACCTACTCTACTACACATTGGTTTAGTATACTCCAGTTTACTATACACTTGTTTGGTGTACTCTTGTCTATCCTGCTTTACTCTAATGTGCACGCACAGTCTATTCTAATTTGTACGGTGTTCTTCACTGAGAACTATAATTCAATAATTGAGTAATAACCGATAAACTACATTGACTTGCTTTACTCTCTTAATTGACTACTTGCTCTATGATACTGTGGAGTAATACCGGCACAATTGACTGGATAAATAAAGAACTGCTCTATTTTAATATTGTGTCGTATTCCTTGCTTTACTGTACGATTGAGAAAATAATACTTTCATGCTTCTATAATTACTTGATGATGGGTGTTTATGGCTGGGTTGACTGCTGGATTTACTGGTAATACTAAACATCTGTTTGCCTGGCGTTTGTGTAGTACTAAACAAAATATAAAATCCTCGTTTTTAAATCACCTTGAATGTATGATAACATATTAATATTATTGTTTAACAATGTTTAATAAAATACTGCTGTTTTCGATTCAAATTTGAATACTTTTCAATGATTGTTCAACCCTGGACTACACATCCTTTTAGTAATCATACTGACCATTAAACCCTATGTTTAGTAGTTTTTCGATCGTTTTTTGCTTTTTTTTCTGTCAAATTAAAAAAAATACTTGTTTCTATTGTTTACTATCCGTAAATTATAATTGTAGTTCTTTGAAAACAGGACTGATTTAATTCAGCACATCGGGATTGACTCCCCATCAATCACCGATTGAATGGCTTGATTAATATTATATCCGATTATTTCCCCCGTTTTTTAATGGCTTTAATTTTGGCCATTAAATTAAATTTATTAAATTATGGGGGATTTTATGAACACACCAAAAAACACCAGTATCGGCAGTATGTCCACAAATGATTTATTTGTATGTCTTAAGTCATCAGAACGGGTGACAAAGTCTTTTCAAACTATTTGCAAGGAAAGAAATTTTACCTATGATGATTTAAAATTAAATCATAATCTAATTTATGAATTGTATCAAAAAGCAATCGATAGATTGATTGACGACAACACATCAAAGCCTTTTTCGATTAACGATTTGATA